>Ga0306872_100050_pt1 | contig 52392 bp, 88 predicted proteins | sample AntRauMeHopE1498_FD_190455 | JGI IMG/M metagenome (GOLD analysis project Ga0306872, IMG submission 190455) | Saline lake microbial communities from Rauer Islands, Antarctica - Metagenome Hop E1 #498 (v2) (version 2) | ecosystem: Environmental > Aquatic > Non-marine Saline and Alkaline > Saline ...
AACCCTCCCAGGAACACGAATATTAAGCTCTGCATCTGTTAGAGTAGCAGAAGTGATAGATGGGTCTGAATCATACAGATTTACTATCTGTTTAGAACCACTTACTGAGTTTTCACCCACTACAACAACTGCATCTTCTGTTAAATCTTTATGTTCTGGCATATACCTACTTCCAAAGACATCTATAATTTGCCACTTGTTTAAGCCTCCTTTTGTTATGTATGCGAAAACAGTAGTCCCTTGTAAACCTACGTTTACAACTCCGTTAGGTAATTTTATTTGATTTTCTTCCAAAGAACTAGAACTTTCATTATCAATTTGAATCTCAAAATCTGAGTTGTTGATAAGGTATATAATTTTGTAATCTTCCGAGATATTAAACCCAGTGAATACAGCTTTTCCATCTGTATTTGTAGCTACTATTATATTTCCTTCTACTTGGAAATTATCGTACACACCTCCTATAATTACTTCTTGCTCTTCTGATTTTATCTGGAAATCTTCTAGTACAGTGTCAATTCCCAGATTACTTCTTGCTGCTGCTGCATCTAAAACTTCAGATAAATGGTTGCCTATTAAAAAAGCACCCGATAAATTACTTGAAATACCACCTTGTGGACCTATAGTGTACTCCATGAATTGAGCATTAACTGTACCTGCTGTTGCTGTTGCTGTTGATTCTATTAGCCACCATCCTAAAAAGTTAGCCGTTTTTACTGTAGGATTTAATATGTATTCTTCTAGTTTTACACCTGCCTTACAGAGAGTCATATTTGCATAGTTCTCTTGCCCATATTGCATAAAAAAGGTTCCAAAACTATCTCTATAAAGTCTATGCCCTACACAAGTCGTAGATCCTAAAGGTGTGATAGTGTCATTGTTATCCCAAAACTTTACGATGTTTGTATTACCTCCTGGGTCTATATTTGTCTTAGTAAGTAAAAAATATTCTGCATTGTCTACTTGGTCTAAAGATTTAGTACTTGGGTCAAAGATATTTCCTGTACCACCAAACTCTAAGAAACTTCCTTCTTCTACGTCAAAACCTAGATTATCAGTTCTGCCTGTAACAGCCATGCCCAGCTTAAATGGTATGCCTGCTGCACGTAAGTATTTGAAAAAATCTCTTATACTATTTGCATAATTACCAATAGGGTTATTATAATATTCAAAATTAATAATTGTATTACTTGAAGTATCTACCAATATACGCATGGTAAAAACTTTTCTTGTCCAATCTTCTCTAGTCGGTTCAGTCGTTTGTTGTTGTAACTCGTTGTTTTTGTCTATGTATACAAATGTAGACCTTGCGTTAAGATTTAATACTGTTTCATTTACAACTTCTGCAATTGCTGTTTTAACATATCCTTCATCGCTGTTAATTTCGCCACTTATAATTCCTTGCGAAAAGACAGTTCCACCTACAACCACTGATGATACGTAGCTGCTACTTACTCCTGTACCTCTATTTTTTAGTACAGCGTCATCTATGCCTTCTGCAAAAGCTTGTAAATCAGTTTTTTTTGACACTTTTAGGTTTGTGTCATCTAAAGCCACATCGTTTGCTTCTATAGATCCTATAGTTACTTTGTCATCTAAAGCGTCCTGAGTTGCAACTGAAATAGGCTTATTTGCGTCAGAAGTATTATCTACATTTGGTAGACCCACATCACTCTGAGTAGTGTTGTGTGGATTGGACCCATCATTTAGTAATAATTCACTATGATTTTCCGTGCCTTTTTGAACTAACCCATCATCGGTTTTGTTACGTTTCCACCAATATTCCTTTACTTCTGTTACACCTCCTTCTGTAGTTACTACACCTACCGTTCTACCTAGCTCTCTTACTGCTACAGGTACACCTGCTTTAGCTTCAGCTAACGATGTATATGTTCCATAGTAAAAATCAGCACTTGCATGTGGCGTAGTTATTTTTACTTTATTAAAAAGATTAAAACTGTTCATATTTTATGATAAAGTTATTGTTATTGTTGCTTCAAGGGGGACCCCAGAAGAAAAATTATATACTTTATAAGTCTGTGTATTTCCACCTGCATCTGGAATGCTCATACTATCCTCGGTATCAGTAAAATTTGTAGTTACATCTTCATCATTGGATGTTCCAATTGCTACTATATTCATGCTGTTAGGTATGGCTATAGTGGTGTGAGTGCCATTAATATAAAATGAAAAAGAATTTACGCTTTCAAAAACACTTCCTGTGGCTGTCTGTCTTAGCTGTAATCCATCTGTTTCAAAGCTGTTAGCAACCTTATAGAATGTTTTAAGCTCTCCTGTTATAGAAGTATTTTTTGATACACTTGCTCTAGGTATTCTATTGGTGTCATCCGCTTGTCCTAAATTATTTGTTTTAACAGGTCCACTATCATAGTCTATAATAGAAGAGTACACTATACTTCCTCTACTTACAGTTATATTTTCCTCTACTGTCTTTACTGAATCTGTAGAAAAACTATCTAATATAATAGTGTTTCCTTTACTTATTCTTTGCCTATTTACAGGACCAGCATCATTTTGAACGAAAGTTGATGTTATCGTTCTGTCAACGGTAGATCCTGCCTCTACTAAATTAACACCTAAAGTTAGAGTTGAAGAAGGTTGTACATATACCACTTCGATAGATATTGCATCCAGTATATACTGTGCTACTTCTATGTTTATGTTACCCCCTACATTTAATATTTCTATAGTCCCTCTATCTGAAGTTAAATTAGTTTCTACATCTTCTCCAGAATCTTCATTGAACTCAGGTTCTAACGCATTCCTAAGTTGGTCTGTAAAAAACAATTTTACTGTGTCCTCTCCCGTTTTTACAATGTAAAGGGCGTTAGGACACCTTTCTTCTTTTGCTGGTAATCCTAAAACAAAAAACTTTTTTAGTTCATCCATATTACCATTCTATTTTTGATACACAATTTACATTACAAACTTCATTTACATTGTCTGAATTTTCATTATGTATATAACCTGTTTTTATCTTAATTTTATTATAGTCTTCTTTGCAATCTTCATTTCCCTCTAGTATTACTTTCTCCGTAAAGTTTCTTATCTCACATAAAGGTCTTGATAATATTCTATGAATCATTAAAGTATGAAGAAACTTATCTTTTACAACAGTTTTGCCTATTCCAAATCTTTTCTTAAAGTTTTCTTTGGTTGCATAGTCTATAAGGTGTTTCTCTACCTGTGAAGCTGCTATTGATAGGTTTTTTATTTGATTACTTAGTGGCATTATATACAGTTTTTACATTCTTTAAAAGCTTCCATTTTGTCCTGGGCAAGCTTAAAAAATTCTTTTGCCTTAGGAACATCCCCCTGCCTAATTGCAGAAGAGGCTGCTTCTAAAAATCCTACAATATATAAAAGGGAGTCTCTAACTTCCTTATCAAAAATATCGTATTCTATTCCTAATTTTATCCACTCCTTGTCCAGCTCTATTTGTAATTCATCTTTTTTTAAATAGTATTTTTCAACACTTCTTTCTCCATTTTTTCCTCCACGTACTTTGATATTCCATATTCCATCTTCTAAGTTTTCTAGTTTTGTACCACAACTTAGACTTAAATTTAAACTGTTGAGTCCATTTGTTGAGTTTTTGCTATACACTCTTACTATTGCCTCTTCTTGATTTGGTGGGGTAACATACAAATACGCTGGCATATTTTCAATAACTAACCAATCTGAAAAATCAGATATAAGAATTACCCTAGGGTCTCCCGAATCTAAGATTTGAAAGTCTAGTCTTATTTTACCTATATTTGATATCTTAGGTATTTCTTTTATTGATTCTGCCATGCTAAAATTCTACCATTAATGAGGCACCTACCGTTTGGTTTGTCCCTGCGTTTATAAATAAATATGTCTTATTAATTCTAATACCTGTGTTCATCTGTAAAAACTCTGAATTTGTTTCAAATGATTTTCCGTATCCTGCTCCAAAAATAAAACCAAAAGTGTCTTTTTTATATTTCTCTTTATAGGGTATTGATATTGCATCTAGTTTAGATACTTTTGCAAAATCTGGAACTTTGGCATTTATTCTATACATGCCTTTAGGTTGTTCTTCTATTCCTAATGAAAAAGATAAAGGCTTTAATACAAACTTGCCTTCTCCTGTTTTATTTTTAGTATCTACTTTTGCACTATATTTTATATAGTAATTTTCTTTTGTTGGATAGTAGTCATTAAATTCAAAACTACCTTCCGATTCTTCTACCACTTCTACTGTTGTAATTATTGTATCGAACGATACTTCTTTTTCAATAACTAGATTTGGATTTTTTAATTCTAATTGTAACTCCTCTACTTTTATTCTAAGCTGTTTTGCTTTAGCTGTATCTGCTACTAGTTTTGAGTAAAGACCTTTTTCTATTATTACAAGACTGTCATTTTTTAACACCATACTTTTTACTTCCTTCTGTAAACTTTTTATTTGGTTATCTGAAAATTTATTAGCTAAATACCAACCTATAAGTAAGGCTAGTATAAAGAAAAATATTGTCACCCAATTTTTACGAAGTATGCTCAAAGCTTTTTGTTTACTTAATTTCTATCATTATACCGTCTACTTCTTTTAGATAAGATAACAGTTCTCCTACTGCTACCTTTGAATTAGTTACATCTACTATACCGTCTTTATTAATATAGCCTAATCCTGTACCGATTAAAACACAACCTAAAATATCTGTGTAATAGTTCCCTTTGTGTATTAATATCTCACTTCTGCCAGGTACATCTTGAATCCATAAGCATTCCCCGAATTTTGGAGAATTGTGCTTTCTGGCCTTGTAACTCCCTTTTGGAATACAACTTATATACTTCTGATTGTCCAACCAAGGAAGCTCTAAAGAGTCCCAACTATCAATAACGGAGTTGTTGTTGTCTAGCAAGTATAGTTTACCTATAATTTGATTTTTCTCTGGGCTATATCTGTCAATCAGTATTTTCATTTTTACTCGTTTTTAGGGACATCCCCTGTTAGCTTTTTTACTAAATCTGTGAATACTTCTCTTATTTTTAATAGCATTACACTTACTATGTCGGCATTAACTATATCTTTATTTTGCCTTATGGATATCATATTTGTTATAATTGATATTCCCTCATGTAAAACTAATATTTTAATTACTATATCTATTAGCCATATAAAATCGTATCCTAGTCCTAATGCGACTAGTGCTAATATCATAGGTATTGTTAGTATTGTTGCTTTAGTTAAAATACCCCAAAGCATTGTTTTTAAACTGAATTTTATTTTTACAACTCTTACTGCTTTTATTGCACCAAAAAAGGTGTCTATAATCATAAGCCACATTAATATTTTTACAATATCAATATCTAAGCTCAAATATGCAAAGGCAGCATAAGTTAAATATGTTATATATTCCCATGTATCTGGGTCTAAGTTTGTTAATTTTGCTAGGAAAAGCTTTAAAGACATAATTAATTTAGTAGTGATTATTAACTATTAAATAAAGGGGGAGTGTTTCATCCCCCAATGTTTAAATTTAAAATTATATTACTCCATAAGCTCTTACTGTAGGGATTCCCACTGTAGCTACTAAACTGTTAAGTAAATTCTCTACATCTTTATGTTTACCGACTTCAGCAGAAACCATATATACAAAGTTCTCTTGGATTCTTTGACCCATACTCTGAGAACTAGACTCAGGAGATACTTTCAATTTGTATGTTACATATTGTGCATCTGCTATAAGAACTGACTCTTCTCCAAGTAAAGCTTTTACAAACTCATTTTGGTGGCCATCAGCATGTCTATGTCTCTGAACTCCTGTAAAATAGTTGTGATCTCTATCCTCTAAAGCATAAAGGTGTCCTCCTAAGTTAGAAAGATCTTCTGCTCTTGAAAGAACTTTAACACTAAATCTATCTCCACTACCTTCCATTAAAGAATAGAATACGTTAGCTCTATATCCACCTACTACAGAAATTCTTGTAGAAGTGTCTATAAACGGCACACCATCTCTTAAAAATTCTCCTGGATTAACTATGGTTTCTTTACCTCTAAGTCTGATACCCATTTTAGCATCTGCATCATAAACTTTATCTACCTTAGTCCATTCAGTAAAACCAAATGCGGAAGGCGATTCAGAAATAAACAAATTTCTAAAAATTGGATCGCACTCTTCCTCTACTATGCTGGTAACAACACTTGTAGAATATACAGTTTGGCATGCTACTGAGCTTGCTGCTGTTATAGTTAGATCTGGGTAAGTTTCTCTTACTTCTGCTAGTATATTCTCTCCACATTTATTATCTGGTAAAATAAGAGTATAAGCTTCCGTCAATGCATTTGCAGTACTTCCTGCTGTCCACAATTCATTTGTTTCTGAATCGTTAGAACAAATATCCTTTGTCTCACCAATTTTTGATAACTCTGCTGTTGGGTTTGCTTCAACAAAAGCAGCAATTTCAGCATCTGTTAAATCATTATCGGTAGCTACAGCGTAAACACCTTTACCTCCGTCTTGACCTTGCTTAACTACAGAGCCTGTAATTACACCTGGTAGACCAACAACCTCTGGAGTTGCATCTCCATCTGGAGTCAATTGCACAGACTCATCCGCACCGTCATCTTCTAAAGATACATAGTAAATTACTCCACCTGTATCTGCTGTAAATCCTGTTGGGCAATCTGCACAACCTTTAATTACAGAGCCTACTGTCTTAACAAAAGCGTCTGGTAAACCTGCTGATGCTATAGTAGGGATTAGGATAGTATAGGTAGAGACTGTACCTTTTCTATCACTTCTTTCTACTTTAGTTCCAAACTGTGCTTGAACTTGTGCTAAAGAATTACTGTCTCCTACATCTACCAAAGATAGATTATAAAAAGTGTGTTCTGTTTGTCCTGATAGAGAGGCACTTTCAGAGTTAACTGGAGTAACTTCTAAAACCTCATTTAAAGAAATATCAGAAATAAGCTTGTACTCTTCTTTAAGATTAATAATAGCTTGTTCTACTATTTCTTGATTTGTTTGACTTGCAGTCTCTCTTTCGAAAAATACTTCTACAGTTACACAATCTCCACTGTATCCGATTAAAGATATAGTTCCTCCAGAAAGTTCGATTTGCATTGTCTCTACTTCTCCTACTTCTAAATCAGAGAAATCTAAAGCACTGCTGTCTTCATTCCCGTTGTACCCCACAATAAAGTCATCTACTTTTTTGTTAGTACTTGGAGCGAATACCTCTAATCCTGTAATTTCACTTAATTTGAAAGTCCTAGTTCCTTTGTCAAAGTTAGCTTGTGTTCTAGTAATGTCTAACTCATTAACTCCTACTTTAACCTGTAGTCTGGTGTCTTGGGATAGTCCTGAAAAATTAGAGATTGCCTTAAGTCCGTTTCTTTGTGAACTTCTAGCATCAAATACTCCTAATTGACCTTTAGCCAAATCAAAGGAGCCTCCTTCTTTCATTACATTTCCGTTTAATGTAGGTAAAAACCTAGCAAAACCTCTGTGTAAACTCATTGTTTTAAAATTTAATGTTAATTAATATAGTGATTTGTGTGTTACGAAATATTCTCGTTCTGTCTTTGCTTGTCAAATTGGAAACTTGGATCTGCATTGTTGATCTTAAAGTCTCCTACCATTGCAGAAACGATTCTGTCTACCACTTTTTCTGGTAGTTCAATCTGTACATTTTGGAATGTACTTTCTGGATTGTCAGGATCTTGTAGTTGTATTTTAATTGGGTACTTGTAATATGTTAAGAAAGTTTTATTAATCTCCATACCCACTTCTTTGTAAACCTTTATCTGGTTTCCTGCATAACTATATGGGGCTTCCCTATAGTCAAAAGAAGGTGAAAAAAAAGAACTTGTTACTATGTTTGATTTATCTTCGTCTCTAAGTTCGAATAAATCTATATGTTCATTAGAGCAGGCTCCTTTTGAGCCTGTGGCTCTTGCGGAAGACCAACTTAAAAAATCTGAGGGTAGGTTAAACAGGTTGTAGTTCTCTTTAGATTCTTCAAGTCCTAATTCTATATCATCTATAAGTAGGACTTGAATATCTTTTTTTACATCTAGTTGCCTGTTATGTAAATAAAATTGGATTAGCCTAACTGACAACTCGTTATACAGTAAGGCCACTTTACCCCTATCAGTAGAAAAGTTATCGTTCGTAGAGTTCTTCTCTGCTTTTACTAAATACCTTTCGTAGACATCGTTTGGAGTCATTTATTTTACTCTAAATGTGAATTTATTTCTGTTAAGACAGCAGCTTTTTGTGAGGCTAATTTGGCTCCTTGTTTTAAAGAACCTCCTAATTGCATATCTCCTATTACGAAAATATCTCTGTCTTTTGTTACTACACCTTTTTTAGATAAGGTTTGTAGTTCTTTAAATATTCCTAGTTCTACCATTCCCTTTTTATTTTCAGACATTTCTGCTGCTTCTAAAAAGTTTTTTTGATTGGAATACCCATCTCTCTTGTTTTCTGTGAACTGTTTGAACCTTTGGTTTACTGTAACATCTGGTGTGTCTGCTGTAATACCTTTTAATCCAATATAATTTAGTATTAAATATAGTACTGTTGGGTTATTTTTAAGTGTGTAGAATTTACCAATAGTGTCTATTTGTAAAGCATCTTTTTCTTGTTCAACATCTCTAGCTTTATCTCTATTCTCTATACAAAACTGCGCTGACCTATACTCTGGCAAGTCTTCTAAATCTTTAGGTGCTAAAGATCTGTTTATAATACAAATAAATAATTGAAGGACTTGCTGAGGATCACTCGTTTTAAAAAGTTTTCCGTTTTTTAAGTCAACATGAAAAGAACTGTCGTTAACAAAATTCCAAAATTTACTCTCAATATCCTTTGGGTCTAGTTTCCCTTCTCCGTATCTTTTTTCGAAAGGCTTTATAACTAGCTCTTCTACTTTAGCTATAAAAGTATCCCTATCTTTAGAAGACATATCTGAAAGTACTGGACTTCCTTCATGTAGTCCCGTGTCCCAAATTCCTACATCTTCATTCCAAACTGCCTCTACTGTGTTAACTCCTACTTGGTCATCTAAGTATTTTGTAGTCCTGCTGTTTTTAAATCCATCTGGTGCATCTGCATCGTACTTAGGTACTACTTGGTAAATGACATCTTCTGATAAATCTAATGAATACCCTTTAATATCAATTATTTTTTTTAAACTTTTAGTCATGGTTTAGATGTTTGGTTTATCTGGATACAAAAATAAGCAAATAGATTTGTTATTACAAATTTGTTAATTCTGGTTATTTTTGTTAATTATTAATTATTTCCACATTAGTGACACTATTTTGATAGTTTACTTTACTATAATCATAAGTATCTCCGTGTACTTTTTTAGTTTTTGTTATAAATTTTTCAGTACTACTACACTTTTGCATTGGCAGTTCTAACATCACCACACTTAGGGCACCCCGAACCTTTTTTATGATTATGGGCTATTGTTTTAAACTCACCATGTATAGGGCAGTTAACCACGACATTACTTTTGGTAGTAATATAAACTGTATTTTCATAAGTATAGAAACCTTTGTGGGTTTTTACACACTCTGCTATAAAACTTTCTGTTGTAATATTCATGCCGTAAATATAAACAAAAATACCCACTTCTGCAAATGAGAGAGTGGGTATCTTAATAAAATAGTGTTTATTACTTTAGTTAAATCCTCTTCTAAACTTAGGAGATTTGTGAATCATCACAATCTTAGAAGGGTCTTTAATAAATACATCCGAGATATTATAAGCAAAATATTCTTCGGCCATATATTTACCCGCAGACATAATGTCGCTAGATCTTCTAGAGTCATATCTTCCTGTGCTACGTCCTGAGTACATTACTGGACCCTCTGGTTTTACTAGGAAGATATTTGAATTTGCATTACCACCTTCAGCTAAGTTTGTTCCTGCTGGAAGATTTGATGTTGCATTGTTAGAAAAGTCTTGGCTAGAAGCATCCCATATAATCATAGAGTATGTAGTGTGTGCTGCTCCGTCTGGGTGCATTCCTGTCTCAAAACGATCTCCTCTTAGACCATAATCTAAGTTTACATCTCTTTCGATTTCTACCATACCTATCATTGGAAGATATACATTTGTAAATCTTACTGGCAACATGCTCAAATTAAGTAAGTCGCTTCCTGTGATGACATCTTTTTTCAAAAGTGCATCTTGGTTGAATAGTGGAGAAAGTTGTGCAATTTGAAGATTTACTTCCTCTTTGAAAATCTCTAGTACATTGTAAAATGCTTGAGTACCACATTTGAATTTGATACGTCTTGATTCAAATTCTAAATCTGATTTGCTAAAAATATATTCTACAGCTTTTCTGATGTGCTGTTTTGTAATCTCTCTTCCATATTCAATAATTCTACCTCTCATTGCTTGTCTCCAAAGACCGTCATTGAATCTTAGAACTCCGTTAGTTGTTCTAACTTCACCAGACTGTTGGAATAAAAGTTTTGTAGAAGTAATCTTATCAAGATATTTCATTGTAAGAAGCTCCATTGTAGAACCAAGGTTAGCAGAGTCTTTGATTGGCTTCCCGCTTTTAGGGTCCACATCCATTCTGACTGCAACATCCCCATAGCCTTTAGCATCCATTTCACCTTTGATCTTATCCATGTACTGCTTAGTTCCTGCTGTTGCAACTCCTTCTTTCAAAGTTACTGAACCTGCTTTAGCTGTAATGAAAGATTCGACACCAGTTACTGAACCTAATCTGAACTCAAACTTCATACTTCCAGGTGTATCTGGCATGTCAAGTTTAGCAAATTTAGTTCCGTATTCTGGGGCACCGTGAGATACAACGAAAAATTCTACACCTCTATTAAGCTTCTCTACTGGAAAACTTGCCCTTTTATTCTGGGTTGTAAGTTGTAGTGGTGTCCTATAGCCAGTTCCTGTTGGCTCAACATCTTCTTCGTCAGAAACTACTGCTTGGATTCCGTCAAAATCATCATAACCAATTACTGTTCCTGGTGATAATTCTTTGTTAAGAACCGCATAAAAAATACCGTTATCCACTCCTGCGAATGTTTGGTGGCTAGAAGACTCCTCAATAAAAAGACCTCCTTTTTGTTTGTTTTCTATGGAATAAGTAAAGTTGCCTTCAAAACCGTTTACTTCTAATACAGAACGTTCTCCTACGAGATCAGTTAGTAAAGAAGCTGGCGATTTTTCTCTTTTTTGGTCGTTCCACATAGTCATAAGACCCATGTGATTCTCTAGCGGATCTTCTTGATACCAAGAATTTAGACTCGCTGAGTCGAACCCACCGTTGAAATATTTTCCAACGTCTTGCCCTTTCATAAAGGCAATCATTTGATTCCCATTATTAATAGTAGGAATATTTGTTTGTAAACTCATTGTTTTTAAAATTTATTAGTGATTTGTATTTATTACTTTTCTAACCTTTTGAAAAACTCTTCTTCTGTTTTGTCCTCCTTTGCTGGTTCTTTTTTAGAACTTGATTTAGAACTACTGCCTGACTCTTTTCTTAAAAGATTTAGCTTTCTAGCTGTTCCTACTTGTTCTTTTTTTATCTCTTTACTTGCTATGTTTTTTCTGTATTCCTCTGGATTACTCTTCCAAATTAAAAACTCTGCAAGCATTTTAGGATCTTCTCTTAAAGACTTAATCTCCTGGTCAAAGCCTTCCTTTGATGTTGCTTTATCAATTAAAGGAGAAGTAAAAGCTGCTTTATCGTAACCTAAGTTTTTAAACTCTTCTCTTAAATCCTTCTTCAGTTTTTTAGTATCGTCCTCTTGCTTTTGCTTATTATCATAAGCAGCTTGCTTTTGCTGTCTTAAAGTTTCTTTAAAAGAGTCTTTGAGTTTGTTAGCAAAATTTGTAGCTTTATTCTCTAACTCTAAATCTACTTTGTCAGCCTCTATAAGTCTATCAATTTGTTTAGGGCTTAAAGCCTTGTTTTCCATAGAGTACATCTGTCTTACTAGCTCCTCCTGGTGGTCTTCTTCATTTAGATCATAACTTTCTAGTGGATTTATGAACTGCTCTTTAATTTTAAGGACGTTTGAAATATCCCCTCCGTTTTTAGAAATCTCCACTACTTCTAAAGATATCTCATCTAGCTCTGACTTATTAATGTAGTTACTAGATATGTCTTTTTCGTTTTCCTCTTTTTGAGCTTTAATGATTTCAAAAAAAGTGTCTTCGTCTAAATCTTCAATTTCTGATATTGGGGTTTCTTCTCCTTTGTAGTCAATTACATAGTCTTCCCAAATACCTTGCTCTATATACTTTTTAGCCATTTTACTAGGATGAGATACTTCCCCAGGTTCCTTAGTTTTTTTGACTTCTTCTTCTTCAGTAGCTAAACTTTTCTTGTCCTTTGTTTCTTCTACCTCTACCTCTTCTTTGGTATCTTCACTTCCTTCTTTAGGTGTTGTCTCTTCTTCCTCTTCTTCATCTTCAAATCCTTCAAAGGACGGTTTTTTACTTGTGTCTTCGCCTTCTTCACTTGTAATAAGCATAGAACTAAAATCATAAGTTCCTGCTCCTTGTTTTACTTCTGTATTTGTTTCTTTGGTTTTCATACTGCTTTGCAAATATATGTTACTATTCTGGTTTTTAAAAATATGTTAAAATTTAACATAGGCTATAATACTTGTTAATTTTTATTTAACTTAGACTTCTAATATGTCTCCTGTTCTTTTTGCCATGTTGGTCTCTCTTTGAACTTGGTTTTGTTCTTTCTGTACTTTAAGCTCTTCCATTTGAAGCTTTAGTTTAGCGAAAGCTAACTCTTGTTTTGATTTATTGTCTTCTTTTTTTATCTTATTTTTCTCTCCTTCTATTCTTTCTTTAGAGTATCTATCTGCTACTTTGTTAACATCCTCTACATCTCCATCTTCTTCATTTCTATCTTTAACTCTAGATACCGCAGCTATATGTGAAGTTTGTAAATTGTTATCTAACTCTCTTTGTTGTGTCTCTCTTTTTTCTACTCTATCTAATTCTTTCTGTTCTGCTTCTGCTTCTAGTCTACTATTCAAAAGGTTCTGTTCGTGTTCTTGTTCTTGCTGTCTTTGCTTTTCAATATCACTTCTAGATTCTTTCAGTACTTTATTTATTGTTTGAAAGCTTTCACTTACAATTATTTGAGATATGTCTAGTAAATCATTACTCAAAGTGTTTGTTTGTAAAATATACTGCTTAAACTCCTCTAACTGTTTTCTTTTTTTAGAGTCCGCTATTGGTAGTAATCCTAATTTTCTTAGATGGAAATCTTCATCTTTAAATACTTGTCTTATTAAAAACTGCTCTTCATCACTCCTCATATAAGAGAAGGATATCTCTTTATCGTTTGCCTCGCAAAACTGAGCTATCGTTAAACCTACTTCTAAGTCTTTTAGTCTAGCTTGATCCATCTCTTCGAATACATGCTCTATTTGAGCTGCTGAGTTTACCTGTCCAACTTTAATACCTTCAGCAGTGGAATACTGGTCAGGCGTTTTCATATTCTGTTCAGTTATTCCTATACTGTCTAATGCTAAGTTTTTGTAATACCTTGCTAATTCCATTTTCTGTTGTATCTGTGGAACAAAGGATATGTCTTGTGGCATCATAGAATTAAACTGTTGCCCTACTCTATCTTTCATGTTCTGTTTAGACATATCAATAGGCACTAATCCTGTGTCTCTGGCCATGTCTAAAACATTAAGAAGTGTTTCTCTAGCATCGCCCATACCCTCAAAGTCGGATGGTAAAAGGGAGATATCGAACAACCAAAATATGCCTATCTCTTTTTCTGTCAAAGAGTGCATGAGATTCATTTGGTAGTTGTGTTCTATTTGGTAAGGTCTCATCTTTTTAGCCTCGGAATTTGTAACAATTCCTGTGACTGGTAAACTTATGTCGTATATTTCTGAGTTGCCTTTTATCTGGATTTCCATAGGACCAACATCTAAGTATATGTCTTTTCCTAATATTGTGTTCCTTCCTGAAAGTTTGATGCCTTTGTATGCTATTGGAGCATAGGTAAACACAATAGAGTTTGGTTCTAATGTTCCCTTCTCCATTTCAGTCTCAAACTCTTTAAGAGATTTAGATTTTAAAGTCTTTATGTCGTTTTCTTTTAAAAAGTCGTCTAATAGTTCATCTGTTACCCACTCTGTAACTGCTCTACCAAAATCATTTTCATAATATAGTAGACCGATTTTCTGCCAAGACTTCCAATAAGCTTGTGTGACTCTAATAGTATCTTCTCTTACATCTATATCCCTACGAAGGTATTTGGTTACACTATTTACACCTACGTTGCTGTCAAAATCATAATCTGGTATCCAGTCAGCAGCTTCTTGTTGCTGTCCTTCATCATCATAAAAAGTAGTTTTTCCTAAAGGTACTTGTAAGGCTGACTGAAGCTCTAAAGAGGATTTTCTGTCATAATAGTTTTCATGTGGTAACATCTTTGCATCCTCTGTTAGATTATTTTCTAACATTTTTTGGAACCCAGGTTTCTTACTATTTCTCTCTCCCTGTCCTCCACCATTGTAATCAAAATGGTTCATTATCAGTTTAATATCAGCCTCTTTCATCAAATGGCCAAAATTGTCAACTACCTTAAATGGTGCCATCTCTGTTAAATGTCCAACATACTCTCCTTTTTGTGGGTATTTTAAATCTGCATCTTCCGAGAAAAATGTCTCTACTGTATTCCAGCGTTCTATATTATAATAATCGTAACCTATTCTATAATGCTTGAAGTATCTCCCTGTAAGAAATCTATCTACAAAGAATTGTCTCTCCATTTCATCTAGGTTAAATACTACTCTATCTTTTTCTAATGTTATACGGGCCCATTTAGCTGCAATAGGTTTCCACTCCGTTTGCATTGCCGAGCTTATTTCTGGTGGAGTAACTAGTTCTGCCTTTTTTTGCTCAAGCATTTGGATATATTGCTGTTTTTGCTCGTCAGTTTCAAGCTGCTCCAACTGCTCAATAAATATCCCGTTTCTTGCTAATCTTGTTTTTAATTCAGCTTGAAAATATTCTCTTGAAAAATCAAAAAGTCTATTTGTTAACTCCCTGTCATATTCATTTACAGCTATTTCATCAAAAAAGTCTACCCTGAATTTTGCTTTGGTCTCGTTATATTTTGTTGCGAGGTGATAAGCAACTCCTCCTATTATGTCGAAGTGTCTTACACTAGAAGGTATATTTGCTTTGTCTCTTATTCCCTCTACATGTTTCAATATTTCAGGGGTCATCTCATAATCAGTGTAAGCTAAATCTCCCTCAACCATCCTATAGTACTCATCAAAAACAAGATTTTTAGTTATCTGCCTTTGTCCTATCTCTTCTAGTCGGTCCATTGTATCTTCTCCCCACTTCTTATTTTTTTTATAAGACGGTATTGCTTGCGGAGGTAGGGCTGAGGACACCTGATTTGGTGAACCCAATCCCTGAAATACGTGGGTATATAAATTAGCTGAATCCTTTGACATTTCTATATTTTATGTTTTGCAAAGATACGTCTCTTAACGCTGCGTTACAAATTTGTTAAAGTTACCAATACTTTCCTGCTCTATTTGTATTAGGATAAGGGTTCTTTTGGCGACTAGCTCTTGCTAATCTGTTGTTTTTTATTTTTTCTCTTTTTATTCTTTCCTCCTCTTGTGTCAATGGCGGTTTGGGTGCTCCGTAAGTTACTTGTAAAAAGTAGTCATAAAAATATGCAGACATTGCAGCAGTTATACCATCGTGGTTTCCTCCAAATTTAAACTTAATCATCTCATCTAAAAGTCTTATATCTTTAACTTTTTCAAATCCCCATCTAGTTCTTATTCTTCCTTGTTCATCTTCATACTTTTCTTTTTTCTTCATTACATTCAAGAAATATCCAAAAAGTGAAGACTTATTTTTAGATGTTGGCGACCAACCAAATCTTCTGTTATCATTTCTGTTTAGCTCAAACCTTCCTGTTAGGTTGAACGACTCTATTATATACTCATCTGTTAAATCTAGTTGATCTGTATGTACTTTAAAACCCATGTCTTCGTTCTCCATAAATACAGGAGCTTTAAAAAATTCCATCATCATAATACCTTGCTCATAAAAATGAGGGTGTGAGTCTGGTCTTGAATGATAGGTTGCTGATATATTTCCAGTAAATCTATTTATAATTACAAATGAACCAACTGAATCTGAGTCAGCTTTATCTTGTTTATAATCATCAAGTCCTACAACATAGAATCCAAAGGTGTTCCCATCCATCGGGTCTTCAAATATAGTACAAGGTGCATCGTGATTGCCACCATTATAAGGAAAAGGAGCATATTCTTTATTTGATAAGTCGTAAGTTACATCCCCATTTTTATCATAGGAAAATACTGCTTTTTTACCTGTGTCTCCCTCCTCTATTATCCTCTGTTTATAATTTAAAAGCTCTTCTTTTGGAAAAGGGTTTTCTTTACCTGATAAAAATATCTCTTCTATATCTATTGGATAATATACTTTTTCTTTAATTAGTTCGTCTTTATCCCCCGATTTTAACTCTCTGTCTTTTGTAATTATGTCTAGTGCTACTTTCCAATCTGTGACTAATATCTTTATTTTATCTAAGTTTGGGGTAGAGGGTACTCCTAAGTATTCTGATAATGTCTTTTCTATTTTTATAAGCCCTTCTTTAGCACTCATTTGACCTGGTAAATAGGTTCCAAATTTTCTTCTGGTCCAAGTTATAAGTTCTTTAGGAATACCTCTCTCTAGGTTATCAAAATTCATCTGTGATATACCGTAAGTGTTTGGTGAAGCTAACACTTTTAACGCATCTTCTACAAGTTCTTCATTTGCGTTTCCTGTTCCTGATAGTATTGGTACACATCTTTTACCACCTGTTGCATCAAAACTCGGCTTTGCTGCATTAAGCTGTTCTAGAAAAGATATCTTCATACACTCATCAAGCACAAAAGCATCTGGTGTATACCCAGCTAGTATCTCAGACTTTTTTTTCTTTCCTGAATCTAAGTTTACAATCTCTAATACGCAAGAAGCAAGTGTTTTTTGATTTTTGGTTTTTATGCCTAGTGTTACTTTCTTGGACCAGTCAGAACTAGGATTAGGTATCTTAAATGCTGGGTCGGCATTAGTCATTGTCTTTTTAAAGTTTTTTTCTATTTGTCCTAAATCTTTAGAACTACCCCCAGCAACTATTAATTCTTTTCCTCCTTGTAAAGCTACTGTCTGTAAATGGGATGCAATATCTGTTGTTTTTGCTGCTCTTCTTGTTGCGCACAAAAATAAGATATATCCATCTTCTCTTCTCTTAGCTTTTTCGTATTCGTCTTGAATAACAAACCACTCGTTGTCTCTGAGTGGTGGGTGCATCAAAACGTCTTTAGATTCTTTTTCTAATGTATTTGGGTTTATGTAAACTTGAGGTATATCTGATTTAAATACATTTAAGTGAGTATACATCCAAGGGGATATAAATACTCCATCAATGGTGATACCGTCCCTAATTTTCTTATATTCATCAATATAAAACTGTAATGTTTTTTTATCTTGTTCAAAATAATGTTTTTCTGGATTCCACTCTGGTGGATTTTCCATGTGAATGAGCATTTCATTTTTTGGAGTGGATTTAAAGTCTAGATTCATAGCATCCATAATCTCTTTGATTTTTGGATACTTTCTTTCTACTAAGTTTCTTATGGCCAGGGTTGCTTTTTGATTATCCCAAAGCTCTAGTATACCTTCTTGGTTTTCTCTATCTAAGTCTAATTTATATATTTTATCTTGTATAGAGTTTTGATCTTTATACAGTAAGCTGTCAAACTCTATCTCCTGGCTTTTAAAGGTCTTCTCGTCTATTTCCTCTTCTTCGTCTGGTATATCTTCCTCATTGACACTAAACTCCTCAGACCTAGATGTAAAATTATCTATTCTTTTTAAATGGTGGTCTATGGGAACCCGCATCTTTTTGATGATATTATCAACAGATGGTTTTCTGCCTATATCCTCAGAAACTTTAGAACAAAAATATGTAAGTCTATCTAAAAGTGCAGATACAAGTTTAGTCTGTATTTTGTACTCTCCTTCTTTTCCTTCCCACTTCTTGCTCTTATTGTCCTTTATAAAATAAAACTTACAGTAAGATATCTTGTTGTCGACATCTCTTTCAACCTCTGCTTTGGACCAGTCATTATCTTTTATATACTTAAAATAGTCCTCAGACTTAGATACATTCTTTTTCCTAAAGTCTTTAAGAAATTGATTCATTTACTATATTTTTCACAAAAATACATAATATAGCTGAATCTACAAAAAATGTTAAATTGAAAAATCCAGAAGTTGTCGCTTCTGGATTTGGATAAAAATGAAATGAATAGTTATTTTTCCATTGTACTTAGGAGTCTTTCTTTGTACTCTTTGTAATGGTCTGATTTTAATATCTTATTAACCGCTTCTCTTTGAGCCCCCTTTTCTCTCTCTATTACCTTATTGTTAGCTACTATAAAAGTTGTTTTTGTTCTCTGTTCTTTAAGCTCTGATAGTACCTTGTTTAAGTCTTGTGAAAAATACTCGTCTAGTCCTAATTCTGTTGCCAACCCATAGAACGTCAAAAGTACTTCTAGCATAGTCTTTTGGTCCTTGGCTTTTATTTGGAAACCATACATAAGAAACTCCATTTTTTGTACCAGCTCCTCTTCCATATTCTCTAGTTCCTCATCATCAGAGTCATGCATCTCTTGTATGAGGCTATCTTTGTTTTTTTGTAAGTCATCATTTTCAGTATTTATAAACTGAGTAAAGATTTGCCATTCATCATAAAGACTCTCTACTTTTTTAATTATAAATCTTTCGGAGTTACCAAGTTCTGTTCTATCCTTCATTTTCAATAGTTTTAGCACGTTCTAGGTTTGTTAGAACCTGTTCGTCTCTTAGTTCTAATAAGTCAGATAGTTTATCTGTTCTTTTTGAGTTACCATAAGGTCTGAAGAACGCATAGTGTACCTGTGCATAAGTGTAATCCTCATGCTCTTCTAGGAAGTCTATTAGTTCTTTTACTATGGATGCTTTAGTTGCTGTCATTATTCTTCTATTTTGCCTGTTAGTTTTATTTCTGTTTTGTACTCTTTTTTGTTTACATCCTCGTAGTAAAAGTAAACCATTTTGTTTACTCGCCCTAGAAGCTTAGTATCGTACTCTATAAATATTCCTGCTTTTTCTTCTTTCGCATAAAGTACTCTAACTTTAGTACAACCTCCACAAGAAGCTTCTGCAAAGAACTTTTTCATAACTACTCCTGGAGAAAACTCTAGTTCTATTTTTACTTCTTTACCTTTAGTTATGGTTCCATAATCTAGTTCGTATTTTCCATCACTTACTTTTTTTAGTACTGTTATGTCCTCTGAGTTTTTATTTAGTGTTTCCATATTTATTTTTATATATCCTTTTCAGGTCTTAACCTATAGTCATTAATATCAAATTTATGGTTTCCAAATGATAAGTATCGTGAAGCTCCGTCTCTAAAAGCTGCAAACACTTGTTCTTCAGAATACAGTTTAGGGCCATCAGGTTCACACTCATTCCATACTTGTAATAACGCTTGTTGAACGCCTATACTATCTGGATAAGCTGTTTTTTCTTGTATTTCTTTTATTCTCTCTGTTGTCATATTTATTTTTCTGTATCCCATTTAGGGGTTCCTCCTATATTTTCTAAAGAACAGTACTCTTCTTTTATTCTGGTTTTGAATTTAATTCCGCAGTTGCAAATAGTACATTGGTTATTAAAACCGTTTAAATAAAACCACCAGTAATCTTTAAACGTTCTTTCAAGTAAAGATACATTTTTAAAATTGTGTACACAAGTTTTGCAATGGCTCAATCTTTTCTTATGCCATTCTGGTAAGTTTTTGTCTTTTATAAACCTAGACTTTATTATATTAATTATTTTTTGGATCATATTTTATTTTGTATTTCTTCTACTTCTTCCATTAAAATCTTTCTTCTAGACATCCCTTTAATTAATGGTATTATAACATGATAATTTCTATGCATCTTAGACACGTTTACTCTAGGCTGGTTATTTTGATAATCCTCCTCTATTAAAGCATATCTTTCTTCCCATAGCTGCCTTTGTATTTCTCCTAATTCTTCCGATCTTTTAGTAGTATAAGAGTGGGGGCTTATATAATTTTTTCTTCTCTTACACTCAGACTGTGGCCAATATGCTCTTCCTAAATTATCTCCTAGTTTTATTGAACAAAAAGGAATTTCTTTTTTTCTTTTCCTTATGTAACTTACAGTTGACTCATACACTTCATTGAGTATTTCTTGGTTTAAATAAATGCCGTGTTTGTCTTGTAAGTTTTTTAAGGTCCTTTCCATAACCTCTTTCTTATCGGCTATTCCTTCTTTATACATCTTTTATAAATCCTACTATAAATATTCTTTGATTGTTTTCAAAAAGCTGTTTTGCACATACTATCATTTCTTCAGAGAGGTGCCCCTTACGCTGATTGTACTTATCTTTTATTAAATACCCATTTTTTCTGAGTAGCGATTTTATTGATCTCATATACCCATCATCTATTTGGTCTGAGAACATAGTTTTTATATCTGACTTGCTTTCATACCCATACACTAAATAATAAGCTAAAGCTTCCCTTGCTCTTATATGCATATTACTTTCTGGAGGGTTCACTGCAAGATAAACATCAACAAATTTTTTAGCTAAATCTAAGTTATTTTTATATTTAACTGGTATACCGAATTGTTTGGCCATCTATTTTGCTTTTATGCAAATATAGGTATTATAAAACTATCTTCCTAATTTAAACTGTTAATTTTTTTAACTATTTCTATTTAACAAATTTGCTAGAAGCAATATGTTTATGTACTTTTGCATAAAACCAAAAGAGATGATTGATTACAATATTCACGAATTTACAGAAGATATTTGGATGCTGGTTCCACAAGAAGTTGCGTCTAACAAATACATTGACGAAAATGAAGATTATTTTAGAGACCTACTGTTTTTCTTTTACCAAAAAAGAATGAATGGTTTTTCTACTGAAGTAATAGCAGAAATGATAACCGAGTTTTTAAAACTGTCATTTGAACATAAGCCTAAGATGGCTAACATATTAGATGACGATTATCAATTGACATAGATACTGTTTAATAAAGTAGTGATTTGTTGAACCAAGGGCCCCACAATTATTTTTTAAATAATGGGGTCTTTTTTGTTTTGCAAAATATCAGTTAACTTATTTGGAGGATACATTCTTTTTACTTATCTTTGCCTCGAAGATTTATCCATAATAAGAGCGTTCTATAAAATATTAGCTTCTGAAAAGAAGTAGAACCCTTGGGAAACACTCTTATTGATTGTCTTCAACCCCAAGGGTTTTTTGTTTTTAAGTGTTTTATCCAGGCCACTAATCATCGTAACGGAATAGGGGTGGTCTTGAACAGGTTTAGTAACTGTGCCTTTGAAATAATAGGGAAACATAACGGGGAAGTTTGAAGTCTTAGGGCGCAATCTGTACACACAAGAAAACAGTATATAGGGTATCCCTAAAGGTTTAAAGAACCTTCTTCAGCCCACGGTGGGAATCGTGATAACTGTAGGGTCAATTTTAAAGGTGTAAAAGCTTTTTTCTAAGACGATTGATATTTAAAACTGTTTTTAAAACTAGCTACAAATAGCTAAAATGCACTAAATCAGCTACTTACGATTTTTTGTAAGGGGTTTCCCCACATCCACACTTTAAGGCTTACCGCAAAAATTTAAAAAACAACAAAAATTACGAATTTCGCCTAAACGGCGACCAAAGAAAGTCTTTGGATACTGTAAACTTCGTACCTCAGTTTACTAAACAGTAATTTTTACTTTAATGAAAACTCAGAATGGTACAGGGTGATGTATTTCAGTTTAGTCTTTCGGAGAGATAAAGAAACTGTCTTTTACTCAAACGTAGGTACCTGCATGCAAATGGGTTTTAGATTCTACCGCAGTAGGAGAACAGTTTTGCCCAAAGCCAATCCAATTTTTTATGGGGCAATTAAATGTTAAAAAGCTTGCATAGTACATTGATTATCAGTATATTTGTATAAGAAATAGTAACGTTATGGAAGACAAAAAATGTATTTATTGTGACACTTGGGATGCTATAAATGAAAAGGATACTTGTGGGTTTTGTGAAGAGCTTATGGAACGTCTCGTAGATTCAGCCGTTGTTTACCTTAAGACACATAGTACAGACCCTGATGACTATAAAGATTTTGAAATAGAAGATTTTAGTGAGAACGTTGTTAGTGTAGAGGTAGAAAAAGATAATAACTTAAAAGTATCCAAAAGATACCCTGATTACTGTAAAGGTACTGTTAATTGGATAGACCTAGACGACCCCACTAGAGAAGTTTATATAATAACAGTAGATGATAATGGTAATGAAGTATCTAGAGAGTACTTTGGAGATAACCCTAGAATAGAAAAAAATGAAAAATAAATATTATACCCCAGAAATAGAAGAGTTTCATATAGGGTTTGAGTTTGAAAAATACGATAATAGACCTGCTATTTATAAAGAAAATGATTTTAAACCTACTAATTGGCATAAGCACACATACAATTTAACATCTATTAGGCTATCTCAACTAGATACTCATTTGTATAATAAAACACTTAGAGTTAAATATTTAGATAGAGAAGATATAGAAAGCTGTGGTTTTGACACAGAAGATAATGGAGAGTGTTATTGTATGATTGATACGTTTGATTTGTACGGACTATATCCTTGGGAATGGGATAAAGGGATAAAGAATTTATATAAAATAACTTTAAATAGAGAGACTTTGTATAGAGGTGTTATTAAAAACATATCCGAACTTAAAGTACTATTAAAACAATTAGATGTATACAATGAAAAATAAATACTACACCCCAGAAATTGAAGAGTTTAGAGTAGGGTTTGAATATGAAGCTATAAACATAGATAATGCACAATGGGGCATTTGTAAATGTACTCCTGGATTTGGTGCTTTTGATGACGATAAAGGCGACTTAGAAGATGGTAGAATAAGAGTAAGATACTTAGATGAAGAAGATATATTAAGTTTAAGATTTAAAAACCCATCTTATTCGGTATGTACTTGGTATGAACTTGAAGGACATTTTGAAGACTCTTTTGCATCTTATGGTTATTGGACTAAAATTAGATTAGTACATTGTGGGTTGGATAACAAAATTAAAATAGTGGCTTACGAGTATAGTTGGGATGCAGTAGAAACAGTAATATTTGCAGGAGCAATTAAAAACATATCCGAACTTAAAGTGCTATTAAAACAGTTAAATTTATTACCAAGTAGCATATAAGAATATTACAAAAATTGAAAAATGTATACACCATTTCCATCACAACAAAGAGAGATAGAGAAGATAGTAAAGTTTATAGATAGCAAAACATCTAAAAAGGGAATCTTTACTATGCCTGTAGCTTTTGGTAAATCTATTGTTATAGCTAATGTTGCTATGAGATACCCTGAGAAATACTTCATAAACATTGCACCGAACAAAGAGCTAGTAAAACAGAACTACGAGAAGTATATTTCTTATGGTTATGAAGCTTCCCTATGTTCTGCATCCCTCAATTCAAATGATGTGTCTAAAGTGACTTTTGCTACTATAGGCACACTGATTAAGCATGCTGATTTTTTTAAAAACAAGGATGTTGTACTCTTGGCAGATGAAGCACATGATTCGAGTTTAAGAGGAGGGCAGTTAGACAAGTTTGTTAAGAAGCTTAAAAAGTGTAAAGTAGTTGGGGTTACGGCCACACCCATGAGATTAAATCCAACATCAGGGGGTGCTAGACTATCTATGATGGACCGACAGTTTAAATGCATCTATTCTACATTGGAGAGTGTAGTACAAGTGGCTGATGTTATTGCAGAAGGTCGCTGGTCCAAGCTCATTTACAATGTAGAAAACGTTGATGAAACAAAGTTAGAATTAAACACAACAGGTTCTGATTACACTTTAGAGTCACTAGCAGCATTTTCAGATGCTAATAATATAAAACAAAAGTGCGTAGAGGCCGTTTATAGGCTCCGAGAAGAAGGTAGAAAGAGTTGTATAGTTTATGTTACCTCAATAGAAGAAGCAGAGGCTGTGGCTGCTAAAATAGATAATGCTGCGGTATTGCATTCTAAGTTACGAACTGTAGTAAGGGATAGAGTTATTAGAGAATTTACAAGTGGGAGATTACAGACAATCATAAATATAAATTGTTTAAAGCAGGGATTTGATTATCCGTTGCTTTCCTCTATTGTGTTGGCAAGACCAACTAATTCTTATACACTATACTACCAGATTTTGGGACGTGCTGTACGTGTACACAAAGATAAAACAAATGCTAAGATTGTAGACATTTCAGGTAACTATAATAAGTTTGGTGCCATAGAGGATTTAGAATTTCTTAACGCAGATTATGCTGGGGGTTGGGCAGCGTTTAGTGGAGATAGGCTTTTAACAGATTACGCTTTAGGTGGAAGCCTAGTGCCAACAAAGCAAAGTTTAAAAGACCACTATAAAGATTTTACAAATCCTTCTGCATTTCCAAAAGACCCTGAATTTACATTTGGAAAACATAAGGGGACTAAGGTATCTATTGTTAAAAGAAATCATGAGGGATATTTATTCTGGATGGTTGACCCAAAAACAGAATTTAAATTTGGGGGTAAGAATGGTGCAGAATTAAAAGCTGCCATTTACAGAGTATTAAAACTGCCGTTTGGTGTGCCCGTAAGAAATAAAGAACCTTTTTAAAAAATAAAGCATTAAAATGTTGTATATCCAATTAAAATGTCTATATTTGCATATATGAGTAAGTATACCAAGAAAAGCTTAGAGAAAAGAAAAAAAGATAGAGAGGGTTACAAAGAATTTTTTGAGGGTCACATATTAATAATAAAAAAAAGTAATGCAAAATGTTTAGAGTGTGGTAGCAGATTAAAAGGTTCGGTTAGGGAAATAGCTCATGTTCTCCCTAAGTCGCAATTTAAATCTATTTCAAAGCTAGATGAAAACATAATATACCTTTGTGAAGAACATCATAATTATTTTGATAATAGATCAAATGAAGATGTGAAGAGTATGGATATTTTTAATAAAGTAGCAAAAGTATTTCAAAGCCTTTTACAAAAAATAACAGAAGAAGTAAATTACAAAACCTACGATAGATACGAGTAAAATATGGGAAACTTAGATTCAGTTTTAAAAAAGTTAAATAGAGGTAAAAAAGAAGAAGAAAAAAGCAAAGTTCTTGGTAAAAATAAACTTGAAAAGATTTTTTATTCTACGGGTAGTCCTTATATTGATTATTTAGTAGGGGGTGGCTATCCTGGAGGAGGGTATAATACTGTAGAGGGGACAGGTGGCACAGGAAAAAGTTCTTTAGCACTACTCGCATGTAACGATGCTATAGTAACAAAAAATAAATACGCTGTCTACTTTGATGGTGAGGGTACTCTGGATGATTCTTACATAAACAGAATGTGTGTAGACAGATCTAAACTTATAGTAGAAAGAGGACGTAGTTTAGAGGATATGCTAGACAAAGCGGAAGCCTATGCAACAGCAGATGAAATAGGAATAATAGTTTTAGACTCCATTCCAATATTTGTGTCAAAGACAGTAGAAGAAAAATCTGCTCAGGATATTACAATGGCAGTAGAAGCAAGAAAGTTTTCAGCTAGGATGCCAGTATTAGAAGGGCATTGTATGGCCAGAGATATAACTATTTTAGGTTTAAATGCTTATAAACTTGATCCTGGAACTACTATGGGTGACAATAGAGTATTACCTCGTGGAAGATGGCAGTTAACAATGAATAATGTATTTTTAACTTTAGCAAAAAAGAAAAATATATTCGATGAAGAAGGTACTCATATAGGACATCAAATTGCAATAAGAGTTAAGAAAACTAAAGCTGCTACATATGAACCTACAGAAGTACACATGATAAATTTTTATTATGAAGGTGGTATAAATAGAGAGGAGGAATATGCTAGGTTATTTGTGGAAGTTGAATTAGTAAAGAAAACATCCTCTTGGATATTTTTTCCTAACAAAGATGGTGAGGAGGTAAAAGTCCAAGGAGTAGAAAAGTTTATAGAACACCTTTTAGAAAACAAAGAAGATTATGAATTTTTAAAGAAGCAATTTGATGAGCGAACTAGCAGATAAACTTAAAGATATCATTGAGCAGTATGAAGATAACAGAAAAGCTTTTTCAAATACTTATAGTCGTGGTAGTTTAGAAAGAAATTCACTTTTGGAATATCAAACTAAATTTGTATCTTTGAAAGCAGACTTAAGACCATATATGGCGGAGATTACAAAAAAAAATACAAGATATGATGATAAGTCAGCTACTGCAATAAAGTTTAGAATTGCAATAGCTATTCATGAAGGGGAATACAAAAATGAACAAGGTGAACTAATATATGAAACCTGCTCTATTAATCAAGCTGAAAAATTTGCATCTGGTTCCCAAGACTATAAAACTTTTATAAACAAAAGGGCTTTTTACAAAGAGTCCTATGTAAATTTAAGAGATATTAGAGAGGACATTAATTCATACATAAACTTAATAAAAGATTTAATTAAAAACTAAAAAAGAAGAATTATGATTTTAACTAAAGTACCAAAGCCAAAAAAAGGATGGGTTTACGTCCGAGCATTAAAAGAGCAAGAAGATAAAACAGCAGGAGGTATCATTATGCCTCATCAGGCCAAAGAAATGCAAATGTATTCACGAGCCTTAGTGACTGCTGTAGGGGACAATACCAGAGAGTATGACATGGAGTGTAAAGTTGGAGACGAGGTTATTATGAACGCTAAATTTCTAGACTTGTCTAACAGAATGATTTCTGTAAATGGAGACCCAGCATTCCTTCTTAGAGAAGAGACAGACGTTATTGGGTGGGTACACGAGCAAGATAGGCTTGTAAGGCCAAACCCAACACCGACAGTACCTAAAGAAAAAAAGATCGTATTCTAAAAATGAATTATGGATACGAAAAAACAACAAGTAATTGAAGCTATAAAAACACTTACAGAAGTGATAAAAGAATGTAAAGAAGATCGAGGGATGCTGGAGTCATTAAGGGGTAAAATAAAAGAGTTGATAGTAGAACTATGAATTGGATATACAGAGGCAAAGAAGTAAAGTCGATAAAAGACTTACCTAAAAATACAGTTGGATTTGTTTATAGAATAGAAGACGAGAACGGCAAATTTTACATAGGTAAAAAGTCTTTAGTATCTAAGCTTAATACAGAAGTCTCTAAAAATGTATATGACAATTTAAAAAAAGAAGGCTTCCCTGTGACTAAGACAAAGAATAAAGCAAAGTCAAAAAAGGGAAGCGTTGTTTGGAGATACAAAAAGAAAGTACAAAAAGAAACCAATTGGCAGAAATATACTGGCTCCAATGTGAACCTAAATGCAGATATAAAAAAGGGTTTAAATTACAGCAAAGAAATAATCCAAGTTTGTAAAAACAGTAAACAGATGTCTTACTATGAAACAAAGCATCAAATATGCAACGGAGTAATAGAAGAAAACAATAACTCTTGGAACGAGAATATACTTGGAAAATACTTTCATAAAGATTTAAAATAACTATTAACTTATTTTTATGTCACTATAAAAAGTATTATCTTTACCGTAAATAAAATCATCTATATGTCTAAAAGAAAAGGTACTAAGTCAAAGTCTTCACTAAATGTAGATAATTTTAGAGTAGAACTTAAACCAAATCAAAAAGTAGTTAGTAACTTTTTAAAGACCAATGAAATATCAATACTGAAAGGTGCTCCAGGCACAGGTAAAAGTTTTATACAGTTGTATAGGGCAGTAGAGGGGTTTCTATCAGGAGAGTTTGATGAGATAATCCATATAAGGAGTGCTGTTGAAATAGGTGCAGGTATTGGGTTTTTACCAGGGGAGGCAGAAGAGAAATTGGAACCTTATCAAGAAGCATTTTTTGATAACTTAAAAGATATGGTATCTGGGCCAGTACTTACTAAAGTAAAAAAAGCAGTTCGTTTTGAGCACGTTGGTTTTCTTAGAGGTAAGACACTAAAAAGATCGGCAGTTATATTAGAGGAGGCTCAAAACCTAACTTTAAAAGAACTTATATCGGTAGTAACAAGAGTATCTGATACAAGTAAACTATTTATAAATGGAGATGCCTTACAGTCAGACATTAGAAACAGTGGGTTTTTACCGTTTGTAGACATCGTATCAGGCATAGAGGGAATAGGTGTCATGGTCTTAGGAGATAACTACCAAATGAGAAATAAAATGATTGTATTAATTAACAACAAGTACGTAGACTTTTTAAACAAAAATAAATGATAACAGACGAAAAAGAGTTCAGGGAAAAGCTCAAAAGGGAGATAGAAAAGCAAAACCGTGAAGTATTAAATTCTTTTAGTGCTAACAATACTTGGAGCGCATCTACAGAAAAAGAAGGTATTAAAGAGTCAGAAGATAAGATAGATTACTCAGAACTAGACTGGGAGTATATAGATGCTATGACTATTAGAATGGCTAAAAATATTAAATATCCACCTGAGAATTGGAAAAAACCAATGGATATTAAAGAACTGGCAAAGTCTGCAATGAGACACGCTAGAAGAATATTACAACCATTAGAAGGAGACACAGAAACTGACTTAGAACACGCTGAAGCTTTGGGTTGTAATGGAATGATGATTAACTATCAAATTAAAAATTATAACAATGGCAAAAGGTAGAAGAGTAAGTTGGATGTTTGGAGGTAAAAAATATTATGGAACAGCGATTCCATCAATGGAAACTTCTGAGGCAACATTCGCTAGAACAGAAAACGGAAAGATTAAAAAAATGCTTAAAAAGAAAAAATAAAATGGCAGAGATAGAATTTGAATTATAAAATAAAAAATATGAGAAACTCAGGAATACCAAAAGGATTTATAGAAGTGGAAGTAGTAGATAGTAGACTAACAAAAGAAAAAAAAGCCGAAATAGATATCAAAAAAAGAGAACTTTTTGAAAAATTAGAAAATGATAGCGGTGGTCTTACAAGAGAACAAAAAATAGCTCTTGGATTAGAGGGAGAAAGTGAAGACCCCAATGTAATTACAGAGTATTTAATGGACGAAGACTTTGAAGAGTTTACTTATAAAAAGTATATTAGAGAGGATCTTAGAGTAATTATAACAGATAAGGGAGAAGAAAAAGTAAGATTTCTAGATATAGATGGAGAAGTAATAGAAGTTACAGATAGTGTGTCAGATTTAGTTAAAAAGTTTTCACAATAACAACATAATATATAAATATAGTATTAAATATGGCATACCACACACCCAATTTTTTTGTAGACGAATTACCACCTAAGAAGTTTCTATTTGGCGAGGCTATTTATTTTCTTAAAGAAGTGGACTCTGACAATACAAAAATGTTTGTTTCAAATATAAACAAAGACATTTTTGAAATAACAAATTCGAGGCTTATAGAACAAACTGCAAGGACAGTAAGTGGAGAAATAAGCGAAGACACAGGAATAATAGAATTTAAAAGAGATGATAATTCTACCTATACAGTAGATTTATCTTATTTTATAGTAGAAGTACCTACAAAATTATCAGAGTTAGAGAATGATGGTAATGGCAACGGAGATCCCTTTGTAACAGAAAGTGAATTAGGATTAAGTGTAGTAGCAAAAACAGGCGAGTATGGAGACCTTTTAAATAAGCCTGCACTTTCAGAAGGGGAGGGTACGGTTGTTATGTCTGAAAATATAGTAGATACTTTAGAGGATTTAAGACTTGTTGAGAATCCCGTAGAGGGTGAGACTTACGAAATAAGAGCGCATAACACAGAAGGACTAGATAAAAACTTAGGAAAAGGAGTCTTTAAATTTACTAAGATACCTTTAAGTATTTTGGAGGGATATGCAATTTTTAGACAAGATTTAAGACGGCTTTCTGGATCTTTTACCAAGACACCTTTAAGTAGGACATTAAATTTAGATTCAGGATACGGCGTAAATGGAGTAACACCTGAGGGCTTAATAATTGGACTAAGAAATAATAAGTCAAATGAAACTGATAGAATAAAAATAAAAGGAGAAATTCCTAAAGATACATTTTTTTATTTATTTACTGAAAATGCAGATGTAGACGATAATTTACCTGAATCTTTTGATGAAAATTTTGTAATCCCTGATTACAATGAAATATATATACTTGACGATGATGGTGTTTTTATAAGGCCTAACTATGAAAATTTTGATGGTGTTGGCTACTGGGAAAGAGTAATTCCAGAACATGGTTGTGTAACGCCTGAAATGTATGGTGCAATTCCAACTAACTTCCCTACTTATTATAACAAAGACAATCACAAAGCAATACAAAAATGTTTTGACAATGTATTTTATCCTAGTAGATTAAATCCTAATAAGTCTTATTACACTTCTAAAGAACTTGTAATAAGAAGAAGTAAAAATTATGATTCGGTTTATTTTGCTCCTTACAAAGTAAATGCTAAGAGATTAGCAGGAGTTAGTAGTTACGGAGGTACAATATTTACAGACCAGAATATAGTTGTAATAAGACAAGCTGGCTGTGATTTACAAGAGTCTACTTTAAATATAAATACAGCTATGGTAAAGCATCACACTAGAGCTGCATTTAAGGTGGATTTAGGTTATCAACATAGACAAAAGGTATTTAATTTGTCAGTGGTAGGAAATGAAGAAAACCTAGGGTATAGAGACCATATAGGTACAAGAGCATATGTGATGGATGCAAGAGATGTGTCTTATGATGAAGATGGAGTACAGTTAGTAGTAGAAGATAATTATGGCGCAAGACAAGGTTCGTTTTATTTTTCTTCAGAGATTAATTTGATGTTTTACAACTGTCATACAGGTATTTGGAGAACGAAAGACAAGCCTGGTACTAGTGAGTTTTACGGGGCTTTCACAAATGGTCTACAATTTAACATAGTAGACTTTCAAAAAACTAAAAGAGTTATTAACATTGAAAAATTTATGGGGAGTTGTTCTTATGAATGTAGAACATTTCAAGCAGATAATAATTTAAGTCGGGCTCAAAGAGAGGTAACACCTTGGGTACTCTTAAAGGGAAACAGCTATTTTGATGGGTTTCCTATGGATTTTACCGCCACAAATAATGAATGGAAGTTTTATAAAGATGGAGAAGGTGTAGAAGAATATATTTTTGAAGATGCATTAGGTTCGGATTGGGAAGATTCAGTAACTGAAGAAGATGACTATTTTGATAACGGAACAATAGATGGAGTAAGATTTGAGGCTAGACGCTTGTGGAGACCTTTATATTTTGTTAACTTAGAAGGAGAAAATATAGAATTAGGAAAATTATCTAAACTAGAAGCTAAGAGAAGACCTCATATATTTCAAAATCTGGAAATGATTCAAGGAAGTCCTGCTCTTGATATATTGAATAGTAGTCTTATAATTCCAAATAGGCCCAGAACCAGATCAACTGGGGCTTTTATAGAAAAATTAGAAAATAACTTATTATTCGCTAATAGAGAATCTCAAAATTATTATGTAAAAGGTTTTACTAACGATGGTTCTTGGGAATATGAAGACTTTTTAGAAAAATCTGAAGGCGTAAAACCTGAGCAATCTTCAATTTCAATTAATAATCCTGAAGGTTGTTTTGAAGTAAGCAAAGGATTAACTACGGTCAGTTTTGAAGTTGGGTCTAACACGCAAACAGATTATGTTGAGATCCACTTAGATGGAACTAATCCAAGATTAAGAAACGCAAAGAAATTATATGTGACATTAGAAAGTCAGGCTGGTATGCCTAAGCAAATACAAGCAACTTTGGCTAATAATAAAAAACCCATAAACTCAGAGAGAATTACAGGAACAAAAACATTCACTTTTAAGGTTGAATCTAGTACTGATGTATATATAATAAGGTTTATAGGTTTTAGTACTAGCACATTTGAACAAGAATCTGAAGATACTGCCATAGTTGATGAAGATCCTATTGGTATCGGTTCTTACTCCATACAAAGCATATCTACTGAACATCCTTTAGGTTCAGGGGTTTTACCTTATTTACATAGAGGTGGAGATCAAACTATATTAGGAGATCAAACTTTTATTGAAGGAAAAGGGCCAGTACTTTCACACAATGGAAAAGAGTACAGATTAATAGTTGATGCCAATGAAAATTTAACAATAACAGAAATATAATATTAAAAATGTTTTTGTTATAGATAATAATGTTGTATCTTTACAATTCACTTAAAAAACGAAGTTATGAACGAAGAAAAAGATTTTGATATTAGAAACCGCTTTGCAGTAGAGGCATCTCCTAGTATGTTTAAATTTATCATTGAAGCAGTTGAAAATACAGCACTAGGTGAAAAGCAGATGGAAGATTTAGATCTTACGCAAAGTGCTTGTGATGAGTCTTATGTAGTGGCAGACAAAATGATGTTATCAAGAAATTCAAAATAAACCAAATAAATAAAAAATGGCACAAGATTTAAAAACAGTGAAAGTTAAAAAGGGTACTTTCTATATCTCTTCAAAAGAAGACCAAGGCGAAGGATGGACAAAAAACGAGTTCAAAAACCCTCAAAACAAAGATGAGACTTTAATAAGGTATCACAGAGAACTATCTATAGAAGGTAAGATTACTTATCTAGCTATGAAAGAGGACAAGTATGCTGGAAATGTAATGTCTTTAATTGTCAACAACAAAGAGAAAGAAGAAAGTTATTCCTTACAGATACCAATCATGGATACGGGAGGAACAGTAAGGACTACCAACCAGTATTTTAATTCGATTGCAGGAGTCTTTAAAAATGTAAAAAAGGGAGACACAATTACGATGTTTGTCAATAACAAAAATAAGGACAAAGACGATAGGCTGTATAGAAATATAGTAGTACTGAACGAAGATAATAATCTTATTAAATCTGATTTCAGTTTTATGGACTCTCCAAAGTGGGCGGTGTCTATTACCGAAGATGAATTTGGTAAAGAGGTTAAAAAATATGATGCAACAGAGTCTAATAAATTCTATATAGAGAAGTTTAAAGAGTCCATAGCAAGATTTGAAGCATCACAGGCTAAAGACCCTATTCCAGAGCCAAAGGATACTGCAAAAGAAGAAAAAGATTATACTCCTCATGAAGAAGTAGATGAGGATGATGGCCTGCCCTTTTAGCAAATACCTAACAATCAGGTAGCTACAATAACTTAAACAACTCAACCCACTATAGTATTTTAGATATTATTTAGGTCTCGCATAACCGCAATATGTGTGGGTTTTTTAAAAAACTAATAAATGGCTAAAGAAACAAATACAGGATACCAATCATTCTTTCATAAGTACTGGGTGAAAGAAATTAAAAAAAGAACCAAGGCCACACACGTTGGACATATCGAAGGATTCTATGACCAAGACAATAAAAGAAAAATAAATTGCATACACATAAAAAGCAAAACCTTTGAACTAAAGTATGGAGGAGCTAAAGCTTTCAGTCTTTTTACAGACAAAGATTATGAAGATGCAATAGAAAGTTATTTAACAGGGTTAAAATACGAGAGTGATGAGAGAAACAACAGCTAAAAGACAATACCAAGACTTTTTAATGCATGAGGAACTACTAGAAATCTTTCCTCATTTTTCTGGAAATTGGGAAGAAGACAAAGAAGAGTTCGAAATAATTTTTGAGCAAAATAAAAGTTAAAAATAAAACATGCAAGTAAACCTGCTTTTAAACTGTTTTAGAAAATATTCTTGTGATAAAACACTCCCCACAAAAGAGACTCTCATTAAGATGATATCTTATTTAAATAAAGAGTATTACGAGTTTGTGCTTACTAATTATCCTAATAATTATACTGCTATAATTTTAAAGTTTTTCGAAGAAGAGGAAGAATATGAGATCTGTAAGAAAATAGTAGAGAGAGTAACAGTCTATAACTTAGTAAACTCTGACACAATATCCACAAAACTACCCAACTGCAATGAGTAAAAAAATTTGGAAAGATTTAACAGAAGAAGACAAAGAATACATAGCAAGTATATACTATGAAGAAGGAGTATCACATGACGAAAAAACGGATATACTTTCTGATAAGTTTGGAGTTGTAGGTAGAACTATACGAAAATGGTGGAAAGATAAACTAAATCTTTCAGAGTCACCCAATTCAAAATTACCAAGAGATTTAGAAAAAGCTAAAGTAAATGAAATACATAAAGATACTGATGTAGTACTGTTTACGGCTGCTCAAAATAAAACTCATATTAATAGGAAAGCATGGAACAGTATGCTTAAATACAGGGATTTTATAAACTCTCTAGGTAAAAATTGCCAAATAGTTGTGGCTCCATCTAGGTATAGAAACCCGACATCCCTAATAGACTCTGATAATAAAAAATCAGAACAATGGTGGATGGACGATATAATACCTTACTTACAATACGGTAAGAGGTACATAGGAGACACAATGCTTGCTACAAGTACTAGAATAAGACCAACAGCTAAAGAACCAATGACAGGGTATGAACTGTTAGCAAACAACCATAATTTAGTATTACCACACCCCAAGATACATTTTAAAACTATGCCCAGGTTTAAAAACCAAGCATTAAGAACAATGTCCACAACGGGTTTTATAACCCACAAAAATTACTCAGATTCTAAAGCGGGCGATATAGCTAGTGAGAATCACTCATATGGTTTTGTTGTCATAGAAAAAAAGAAAGACGGTACCTGCCATGTACCTAGAAATGTAAAGATTGACAAGCAGGGTAACTTCTGTGACATTGGATATTATGTTACTCCAGATAGTGTAACTGTAATAGAAAAAATAAAAGGGATAGTCTGGGGAGATTGGCATACAAGGAATATAAATAAAGTAGTATTTGAAAAAACTACAGACTTACTTAAAAAGATTAAACCTGACAATCACGTACTGCATGATGTGCTAGATGCTTCTTCTGTAAACCCACATGAGTCTAAAGATATGTTTATACAAAGGCTTAAAATAACACAGAATGCTCACTTAATAGAAGAGGAAATAAATGAGACTTTTGAATGGCTAAAAAAATTAGATCCTATCGGGGGAAAAGTCTATGTAATTTTATCCAACCACGACGTATTTTTAGATAGGTATGTTAACGACTTTGATTGGAAAAAAGATTTACACAACTCTCCCTCTTATTTGAAGTATGCATACATACAACAGACTGTAGATTTAAGAGAGTATGGTACAATGTACGGTTATTTACTCAAACAAGAAATGCCAGAAGTAAGCTACGTAAATTACGGAGAGTCTTTGAAACTGTTTGATTATGAAGTCGGAGAACACGGAGACTCAGGTATAAATGGTGCCAGAGGAAATTATAAATCTTTTAGTAGACTAAATACCAAAATGATTTTTGCTCATGGTCATAGTCCAGTAATACATAATGGTGTTACAATGGTAGGAGTAACATGTGAAATTTCTCAGTATTATACTAGAAAAGGTATGAGTAGCTGGGCGTATGCTCACGACATAATCCATATAGAAACAGAAAAAAACCAATTGATTGTATTCGATGATGACTATGAGCTATCTAGCTTTATGCCTTAACAAACTTTAGCTCAATATTTCCAACAAACCTTCTAATTTTTAGAGGGTTTTCTTTTTTTATAAGGATAAAAGTGTTATCTTTGATGAAAGAAATAGAATAATGGAAAATAACAATTTACAGTTGGATTTCTATGATCTAATAGAACAGGAAGTAGTAAGAGAGAAGTTAGAAAAAGAAGATCAAAAAATGATTGATAAGCTCCATAAGAAAGGAATCAACTTTACAGTTTTTAAAAACGCTTTGCCCGAACACAAAAATATAACAGAAGATCATAAAGTGTTCTACTACAAATTATTTGCAACAGATAACTTTAGAGCCCAGATTAGTCTAGAGAGCTTTGTAACAGACTTAGAATTTTTACTTTAAAACAATTTAATTATAATGCCAATAATTTTAAAAATAGGCAAAAATTAGAAAATATGAAAAATCTTTTATGGCTTGATGACAGGAGGAACCCATTTTTAAATGAGGACGAGAAAGTACCTAGGGATATACATGATTGGAATATCAATTGGGTTTTAGACTATAATCAGCTTGTAAAATGGATAGATATGTATGGTCTGCCCGATGCAATCTCTTTCGACCACGATTTGAGCTCCGAACACTATACACCCGAATATTTTTGGGATGATTACGAGGCAAGTAAAAAATTTCAAGAGTGGAAGAGTAAGTCCTATAAGTATAAGACTGGAGAAGGTTGCGCTCAGTGGCTAGTAGATTACTGTAACAATAATGATGAACCTTTGCCAGAAATATTCATTCACTCGGCCAACCCAGTTGGTGCAGATAAGATAAAACAAGTTATAGAAGATTTTGAATTTATAAATGAGCTGCGAAAGTAATATAAAGTACAACATAATATAGTACCCAAGTCAGGTTCAAACTGACATAAAAGATACAAATTAGATTAATAAATCGAATATTAAACAATTCGATAAATACAACGAACAGAATGGTAGACTTAAACACTTGTAAAAAAGGAGATATATTAATCAGCTCTCAAGGAATGAAGTTAGAATATATTTCTAAAACTCCCTGGAAAGGTCATACTTATTTGGACCACGTAGTAAAATATCCAAGCGATGACTTTGGTAATTCAAACTATGGTACCAGAACTAATGATGGTTTTGTTTTTGCTAAAGTGAGAATGCCAGAAACTGATAACGATATTGTTGAGATAATACATTTAACTATGGAAAGTCATGGCGAGTAAAAAAGACAGAAAGATAATCTTTAACAAGTACGATGGTCATTGTGCCTACTGTGGAGACCTATTACAAAAAGGCTGGCATGTGGATGAGGTATCACCTGTAAAACGGAATCATAAATACGATAAAAGTAAGCAAAAGTTTGTTTGGGACGGAACCTATCAGCACCCCGAAAGATTAAACATAGACAATCAAATGCCAAGCTGTCCAAGTTGTAATATAAACAAACATAGCGGTACTCTCGAAGATTTTAGAAATCTAATATCTGGATTTATGAAACACTTAAATGAAGTTAATACACAGTATAAAATAGCCAAGAGATATGGTCTAGTAAAAGAAGAGGTAAAGCCCGTTGTGTTCTACTTTGAAAAATTTAATAGTTTAAAAAACTAATAATGTACGAAATAATATTAAAAACTTGGTACCCAGAAACACCTTATAAAAGGAACACTGAAGTTTATAAAAACTTAAGCTTTGAGGATATGGAAGAAGCTGTAGAATACCTCAGCAACCATTTAGAAAGCATATTAGATGAATTTCCTGTTGATGGTGAGATAAAAATTAAATATAATCAAGAGTTAAGCTTAGATTAATTATGGAAGAATCAAAAACAAAAGAAAACAAATACTGTGAGTGTAAAGATACAGAAGTAGAAGAAGTATATAATTCAACTTGTGAAATCTGTGGTAAAGAAAAGTAACTAGTTTAAGCGACTCTTAGTTGCTTACCATTACAATCATATAACAAAAAGCTAATATTAGCTTAAAAGAGCTTCAAATGCACCCAGATTAAGTGATACATGTACTATTCCGTATTCGAAGATAGAATAAATTCATATTGTAGAAACTTTAACAGTATTACTCTAGATTTAACCAGACATCTGTTGTATCTTTGTAGAAACTTAAAAAAGAGCATTTACTAGCAGTAAGACCAACAATAGAGTATGATGTATTTTCTAACATACTAAATGATGTACTAGAAGCAATGGATAACTACACAAATGAACAGTTACATACGCATAGAACTAGTAAGCTTATTTGTGGACAGTTTAATGCGGACCCAAGAACTAGCAGCGCAACAAAATGTACATGTGGCCGTGAAAAATGGGAACACCCTAAATCAAAAAATTAATTAAAATAAAAATCATGACAATAAAACAGTAAAGGAAGCTTTAGCTACTTCCGATAACAATATTAACTGCATAAAACGCACCAAAAGTGCTATGTTAATACTAAATCTGCTTCAAGATAAGTTAGGGGCTGATATAGAAAAAGCTAAAAGCTCTTGGGACATGACTATTTCTAATGAATACTTACGTAGTCTAATATATAGTTCATCTTTGGGTATTACATGGTCAAAGCCAGAGGTCAAACCTATATTTTTAGGCAGGATATCAACTGACACAACTGTTGAAGAATACCTCGAACTACTAGAAGACTTTACTGAAGACCTACCTGCTTACACAGTAAAATTTGTTTGGAACGACTCTAAAGAAACAGTATTTGAAATTGTAAAATAATGGAGAGATTTAAAGTAGTACTAGGCTGGTTGTGTATAGTATTATTCTGTGTAATCACAGTAGTACTAGTAATACAAAGATTTAGTTTTCCAGAACTAACACAAACACAATTATTTCTAAAGTCGTGGTACTTACTACTAGCTCTGGCAGCATGTGTAGGAGGATATGGTTGGACCGCAAAAAACAATTAAAGCTATGAAAAAAGAAGATATTGAAGAGTTAAAATTTACTTTAGGTGTGGGACAATTACACCTAAAGTCTAACCAAGTATTATTATACCACAATGATAACTATACATTAGGACATTATGTCAAAGATAATTTAATTACTATCTTCGTAACAGACCCAAGCAAAAATGGAAAGTTTCCAGAGTTTATAGCAGATTCAGCTAGAGTTACCAAAATAAGAATAGATAATAAAAAAGAGTTAAAAATACTCTTAGAGCGATTAGGTATATGATTTCAAATAAACCCAAGTGTAGAACCTGTGGTAAAGATATGATAGAATGGAACCTAATGGCAGAAACACACGAACACTCTGAATGTACAGTAGAAAGGATATCAGATAATCTAAGCAACATATTAAAAAAACAGTTGAAAAATGGATTATACAGATAGAATACTTATCAAACTAAGAAGGCAGTACAGTGAAAGCGAGACAGTAGCTGCATTATCTAAAAAAGTAACAGATCTTGAGGTAGAGAATGGTAAACTAGTATCGGAGATACACTATCTGGAGCACCAATAAATAGAAGTCAAATTAACTAAGAGGGATAAGCTAGAAACTCTAAAAAAAGAAGCTATCCCTTCATTAAAAGGCACCCAGAAACTCAAAAAAGAAAATGTTAGCCTAAAGCAACAAAGAAGTGACCTTATGTACCAAGTAATAATGCTAAAACAAAAATACGAAAACTTATAATTATGGAAGACGAGAGGTACCGTTTTAAAAAAGTAGACATTTTCCTACTTGATGAATTAGCACATTGGCAAGACCCAAACATTAATTATGATAAATATTGGAAAGCTGTAAAAGGAGAAAAAAAGCACCCTAAAAAATAATTAAATTATGGAATGCCAAAACAAAAACTGTAGTAGAACCGCAACAACCAGCAACTTAGAATATTTCAAAGATATTTGGTATTGCACCCTACACGCAAACAAAGCAACAAGAGAGGCTAGGAGAATAAGAAAATACGGAAACAGAACAAAACAATAAACTATCGAGAAATCGTATAAAATTGTGGTAGGAAAAACTACCGAAATAAAAGATAGTAGTGTCTTAGATAGAGGCTATACAAAATAATTACTTGCATTTAATGACGGATTTACTGAAAGCACCTCATTTGGCCTATATACTTGTATTAAAGTTAATGATACTATACTTTTTGAAAAAGAATAAGGTAGGTGGTTCTGGAATATGAAACCAAATTGTAAATAAGTTCTGCTTTTCTAGTTTGAATTGCAAAATATCGTTGAGCAAATGCTATTTTCTCTTTACGAGGATCGCCATTTTGAGCAACTAGATAACATGCGTATCTTGTTAACATAATATCTGGAATTTCTTTTTCCGCTCCAGACCCAATCGAAACCATTTTGCCGATGTCGGGAAAATGGTCATCTATTTCTTGTTCGGAAAGTTCACAAGCTGTTTTTGCTTTTGAAATTACCCCTTGAAAATTATCCCACTTTGTATATGATAACAGGTGTTGTAAATCCCTTGCCATCCAAAATTCTACTCCGTCAGTAGTTTTGTGAGCACAAGATTCAAAATTTTCAGTTAGACTGTGTATTATCGATGTTTTCATTCTTTAAAATTACAAATTTTATTCTAAATATTATATATTTATACTGTCGATTTTAATGCCACACAACACCAGTGTAAAAAACGTTTTAATGTGTTTTTACATACTGTTAGCAAAATTAATAAACGAGAAATAAAATGACAAAAGAAGACCTAATAAAAAAATAGAGAAAGAAATTGACTTTTTAAACATGCGTTTAGACACTGCAATATTTATAGGGGATTGGAATAGAATAAGAATAGAAGAAGGATTAAGCATATATAAGGATATTGTAAATGATTTAAAAACTCTAGAATAAAATTACTAAAAATTTTTTTTCATAATCGAGAAATTAGTAATCGAGAAACAGGAACGGGGGACCATAGCAAAAGCCCCCAAACTTTTTTCAATTTTTCCCCCACCCCCCCGTAAAAAAATCCAGCTGGCCAAACAAAAAGTCATAAAGTTTAGTTAAAATTTCCAAAGGGCCACCCACCCCCTATAAAGTTTTAACAATGTCTTAACAGTTGTTAGGGTTTAATATGTAACCTCTTATTGTATCTTTGTATCAGAAAGGGGGCAACACTAGCCACCTATAATTTAACAAAATTTTAACACTATGGATTTAGCCCACAAAACAATCGTATTTTCTTTTAACTATCCTCACAACTTTATAAGCCTTGTATGGGATGGTAGCATAGCCAACCATTTAGAAAGCAAGTTTAAAGGCTTCTATGCAGATCACGGAGCGAAAGCAGTGTTCAACGTGTTTTATATGTCTTTAGATAGAGGCAACCAAAAAACCCTATTGAATTGGATTGATGCCAATTACAACGGCTAAAGCACCATTTAAACGCCGTTCCCCATTGGTTTGGGGGGCGGTATCTAACCTTAAAACACTACTAAGATGAGTATAATTGTAAACGATATTTTAACACTAGAGGATAATTTAGAGATGGGTTTGTTATCACAAGATGAAACACGAGATGAAATAGGGGAACTGTTTTGTCAAATATTACGTCAATATCCTGAAGGTAGTAAGAAGTCCGAGGTATTGCAAAACCAACTAACAGAGGTTCAAAACCTAGCATTTGACATTTACGACATTGAAGCATGGTATTAAACCCTTTTAAACGCTTCAAGCCATTGGTTTGGCTTGGAGTATCTAACTTTAAAACACTACTAAGATGAATTATTTTAACGACTGCAAGACATTAGACGAAGCGAAAACACTATTCAGAAAGCTATGTTTAAAACTGCATCCAGACACAGGAGGAACGAACAAAGATTTTATTTATATGTTTAACCAGTTTAAAAGCTTTAGACCTTCAAAGGGATTTGAACAGCCTTTCAATGCGGAGCAATTTTATAACAATGAAGTCAGAATATTTGACAGTCTTAATGATGTCAAAGTGAGTTTTGTTGGCTCTTTTATATGGTTAGAGGATAACGAGAAGGGAGCGACCTATAGACAGAAAGACGCAATAAATGCAATAGTTATTCAAGGCAAAAATAAAGCTAGGTTTGCAGGAAAAAAGAAAGTTTGGTATTTCTCCCCAGAAGGCTATAAACAAAAAGCAAAAAGTGGTAAAAGTTTAGACCAAATAAAAAGCAAATACGGAAGCAAAGAATTTGCTACTAAGGGAAGAAAGGCAATATCTTAACAAACTATTGACAAGACAAAACCTCCTTAATTGGGGGTTTATCCTTATCTTTGTATAAGAACAAAGGGCGACGTATAGCACCAATACGGGAAGAGTAGACTCCGACGAACCTCATTATAAAATGTTAATATTATCACAAAGTATTTAAACCTGTTGTAAGTTGGAGTCTACTATTTCGACTCTATCTCAAAGCCAGACTATTTTTTAAGCTCAAAAAAGTTTTTTATTTCATAAGCGTATCGCTTTTAATTCTTTACAAAGATAAGGTATAAGTATAGTTTTTAAAGACTGTTTAACAAGATGTTAACAATTAAATCTTTTCAATAGTTTAACATTTTATTAAGAATAATATCGTTTTGTTGGTCGTATCTTTGTAATGAACTAAAACACTACTATAATGACAAAAGTAAATCACACTAAATTAATGGCTTTAAATCCTTTCTTACTTGATAGCTTTATAAACCAATTAGGGCAAAAGTTCGACCTTTATGAGCATCCAACGAAAGGAGATGAAGCCGAAGTAATCGCAGTAATAGAAGAGTTTAAAGAAGCTGTAAACAGTGGCTTTTTTGATACAGGGGATTTTTACGAAGGTAGCGACTACAACCCATTATATAAGGATGGGGAAATAAAATGTGCCTTTGAGTTTGGCCTTTAAAAGTTAAAAGAACGTTAAACGTTTGGTAGTATCGTATAAACTACCTTATATTTGTAACGAACTAAAAAATAAAACACTATGAGAAATATTAATTACATTGCAGTAATAGCCTTTTTTATCCTCATCTCAATAGGATCTTATCTAATTACACAGGCGAATTATAGCGGAATATATTTTATTTGTGGAGGGATAGCGGTTTTAGTCTTCGCAAGATTTAGTAAACTTTTAAGAGAGTATTAACAGAATTATCTAATAATTAGCCTTATCTTTGTAAGGAACAAAAACAATAAAACACTATGAAAACACAATTTAGAAACGCAGATCAAACAAAAATCAACAAGCAATTAAACCTAGCTAAAAAAGTTAGTGAGTACGAATTTCAAGCGATGCAATTTTTAGCAGATACTAAAACAGATATTAAAATTGAGTTTTTGAGACGTGGTTTTCATTTTGATACTGATAAGGACGTGAGAAATATTTATTCTGTTACGTTGACAAATGATAAGCATAGTTTTTATTTTGATTTTGGTGACTCTATTCATAACACTGAAGAACTAGCCAAAGCATTGACACCAACCAAAAAAAGAAAGTTTCACCCAAAAGCCTACGATGTTTTATCCTGTTTAAATATAGACTATTCAGAAGATTTTGAGGACTTTTGCGGAAATTTTGGATATGATACTTTTGATGAAGATAATTTTGAAGGTAACTTTATAAATGAAAGTGCAATGAAAATATACAGAGCAGTTCAAAATGAGTCTAAAAATTTAGAGTCGTTATTCGATGAAACCCAGTTGAAAGCATTGAGCGAGATACAGCAAAAAAGGTAGTCCTTTAAGGTTATACGGTTAAACCTTTATTTTTTCTAACCTCAAATAAACACTATCTATGGACTTTATAACATTAGACCAACAAGCAAGAGAAGCAGTAAAACTATATGCAGGCGCACCAATAGAGTTAACAAGACAGTTAAACAAATTAGGCATAAGGTACGTAAAAGTCCAAAGGGGAGCGAGTGTAAGGTATATATTAAGGGGCGAGAAGATGAGAAGAACCGAAATAAAACTTTAACTTAGTATTGGGAACTATAACCAGTAAATAGTATTATCTTTACAGAAACAAATAAACACTATGATAGTAACAAACGACAATTTGACATTAAGAGACTTTAAAGCGTGGAACGGAGCAGTAGACACGCAAGAGACTATTTTAAACGAGGGCAAGGGCGAAGAATTTGACAGTCTTATAGAGGAACTATACCCCGATGGAATAGAGGAAGGACATTTGAATGATTTGCTTTGGTTTGATGAAGAGTGGCTTTATGAGATGCTAGGAATAGCGGAAGAAGAGGAAGAGTAAAACAGAAAATTAATCAATCCTCAAAGGTACAAACAAATATCTTTGGGGATAATAATTAAAAACCTATGGTTTACCTAATAGCCTTTATGCTTATAGTCTTTTCAGTATGGGTACTATTTAAAGGAGAACAGTAAAAAAGTTTAACTTACAATTAAGAATAATAACCAATTAATAACCGTATCTTTACAGAGAACTAAAACACTATGAAAAAATACAATTTCAAATCTGATGCAAGTTTGTTTCACGTTGAACTACACAGAGATACTTTAAAAGCATCTATACAGTACGACAAAAACAGAGGGAGCAACACAGAAGAACAAGAGAACGAACTAAAGCAATTAAAAGAATTTTACGCACTATAAAAACCAAAACACCATGAGAAAATACTTATTATTAGGGGCATTATTAGCAGTCCTAACAGGATGTAGTAACGATACTATGATTTATGAACAGAACCCCGAAGAAACAACCTTTGCGCTATCTAAACAAGCCGAACAAGCCCCAGTATATAAGATGGTAGAGACAGAGGACAAAAACATAATTCTGTTTAATGCAGAGACGAACAAACAGGAATTAAAAGTAGTAAACTATGGAGGGGGAAGCCTTACAATAATTTTAGTACTTTTTATATCAATATGCACAATTTTCTTTACTGGATTATTAATTTTAATGACAGACTAAGAACAGTTAAATATAAGTTAAAAACAGTTTAGATACCACATAAGAGTTGTATCTTTGTAAAAGAGAAACCGTTAAGCCTTGAATACGGAGAGTGTGTCAACTAATTGTAATAAGGTTGGAGAGTGTGCAAACCCACTACACTTAGGCAAACAATTTACAGTAAAAATGTAGTAAGCAAACGGCTAAAGCTCATCCCAAATTTGGATAGTTGCATAAACAAATCAGTCAACAAGTATGGGTTCGACTCCCATCTACATTTTATCTATTTATAGTAGTTCAACATAAGGGTTGATTAAACTGTTAAATCCAACGGCTACTATAAATGGTTTTTTAATAACAAATGCGAGAGAATAAGAACAGTAAAAACACAAGCCATGAACACAACAAAAAGATTTGAAGAGTCAGCAACAAAACTTTATAATGCCTTTAACAAGGGAGAATTGAACGCAATGGACTGTACAATGTGTGCCGTTGGAAACCTATGTAATAATGAAACCTATTGGTCTAAACTTTGTGATGAAGCCACAGGTAAGGACAACATCCCTGATGAAGTAAAAGTCAAAAAGGTAACTGGCTACAATATGAATGAAATTAATAACATAGAATCACTATTCATGTATGGAACAATAGTAGAAACCACTAAGCTATGGCATCCCCAAGATATGACAAAAGAAAACCAATTTGACGGACTCATGGCGGTCTTAAACTACTTAGCACAGCTAGATAACATACAGTCTATTGAACAGCAGTACAACAAGTTTAAAACAGTTATTGAGCGAGAGAAGATACTAACAGAAAACTAAACAAGCTATGAAAGTAACAAGAACAAACAACACAACAGAGCCAAAGATCAATTTTCCATGTATTATGGTACATAAAGAAGACCCAGAAGTAATCGTTTATGTAACAGGAGAAGAAAATGGATCATATATGGGTATAGCATTAAGCCATCCTAACATTGAAAAATGGAATAAGGAGATAACAGGATGGGATATGGACGTGTTTGTCCCTACGAAGGAAGGAGTAATATTAGAGAACTACTAAAAAGACAAAAATATGAATTACGTAGTAATAAATACCCAAAATAAAGAGTGTTTAGTCTATAAAGACAAGAAAATGTTAGCCGAAAGGCTAGATGTAGCATATATTGCGATAGAAAGAGCCTTGAAAAAGTCAAAAGTTTATATCAAAGGCAATTTTATGGTATTTCCATTATAAATACTCTCCAATAGAGGAAATCCCCGATTAAACGACTAAAAGTCTTTGTAAAGGCTATTACAATGACAAAATATAGAGTGAAATAGAATAAAGTAGTGTTTATTTATGTTTGTTACCCCCCTGTTTTAGTAGTGTTTTACAGGGGGTTTTTATTTTCTTAAATTTCTGTTAAGGTGCGTGATTACTAGGGTTTGGACTCCCCAATACCCCCTAACAAGGCTTTTAAACCCCTACCACTAATTACCCCATACAATTAATATATCCTCCCCTATTCGTATGCTATACCTTTGTACAGTATATATTACCCCCTTATTACTACTCTATATTATTACCCCTATATATATGTTGTTGTTCCTATTTTGTGATATTCTACTGTTTTGTTCCTCCCGCCCGAACATAAAAATTAACATATAACTTTGTATTCTTTATGCTTTACTTAACACCTTTATCTTATGTTTAGTTGTATCTTTGTATTGAACTAAAACCTTAATAATTATGACACTTAAAAAATTAACTACAAACAATGAAAACCTATTATTCATTGGTTTTGATGGACACGAAGAGTTTTATTTAAAGATGGATTCAGATTTTAAAGGCTGGTCATTTATGGGATTAAGACCGCAGACTGAAGAATACTTGAGAAGTTTTCAGAGAGAAATCGACCCAGACGATTTTTTTGATATGCCTTCATATATGGCTCAATATTTTGATTATGATAAATTTGCAGACGATAGGGAGGAACAATGGGAAGAATACCACGATGTACAAGCAGAAAGAGAAGATAAAAACGGAGAGACTTTATATCTAGGCTTTGGAACAGGTACGGATATTAAGCATTATTTTAAGCAAAAGGGCATTGTAGATTTTGAAAGTTTTGAGAAACATTTTGAGTTTATAGGACTAGATAAAAAAGAGTTTACGCAACTTAAAAATAAAGTGAAGTTTTAAATTTACCTTAACAGGGTTATCTAATCATTAATCGTATCTTTGAATAACGAAAAACACTAGAAATTATGAAATATTATAATAGACAAATTACATGCAATAGCCTAAACAATTTTGTAGATTATGCAGTCTCTAAAGGCTACGATTTAGAAGTTATTGAAGGGGTTTTAAACGATACTTATATTATCAACAACTATGATAAAGAGTTAAGTATAAAAGGGGTAAAAGCAAGAGATTATATAATCCTCTACCCTAAATTTCAAAACGCACAAAGCAATAGTTTTCATATATTGATGACAGATAATGAAAAGAAAGTTAGCGAATTTTTGGCACTTGCCGACTAAAAATACCAAATACTATGGAAATGAATATAGACCCCGAAGTTTACATTGATTTTATGGATTGCAAGAATGGATATAAAAAGACCCGAAAGGATTTTAATAGTTATTCAGATGCCAAAAAATTTATCATTGAAACATTTGATAGAATAGATTTAGATTTGATAAGTTACTATTAAAACCTTAGAAATTATGAAGATTAAAGTAAATTTATATGGCAAAACATTTTCTAAAAATAACATTGATGTTGAAAATGAAGTTATCAAAAAAACTAATAAATTTGATTGGTATTTTAAATACAACCATTGTGTTGAAGCGAGTCAATATGATGACCTAAATAGGGTAAAAGAGCAAATCAAAAAACAGTATGATTGTAATGAAAGAACAATAACATTTAACCTTTCTTTAACAAAAGCAACCAATATTTAATCGTACCTTTATAATGAATTAAAACCTTAAATAGTATGAAAACCCTTAGAAAACAACACCAAGAACTAGAAAATAATATTCGTAAAAGATTTGAAGAACTAATCAAAGGTAAAGAATATGATATTGTTAATAATATTATAGAAAGAGAATATCAAGGTACAGAACAAGAGCAGTTAAAAGAGTGGGTTAAGGACGAAAACTATATTGAATGTTTTGATTTTAGTTTAGAAGAAATGTTACCACAAATTTATTTCAATAACAGACGAGGAGAAGAAATAAGATGTTACTTACTTAGTGTAAGTGATAAAAATGGTTTATATGTATTTACCGACGAAGACACAAACCCTTTCTTTATTAGTTTTTCAGACCTCAACGAACCTTATAGTAAAATTGATGTAATTGAAGCAATAGAAAGTATTTAACCTGTTCTTAACACCTTTATCTAATCGTTAATTGTACCTTTGAGTAACTTAAAAACACTAGAAATTATGCAAACAGAAACTAGATACCTATATGTAGATAATACTATAGAAAAACAAAACAAGACAAAAGGGTTTACAGAGAAGTATTTTACAGTTATAAAAGTACCTACTTTTAATGATAATTATGATAAAGCCGAGAAAAAGGCTAGGACTATAGTACAGAAACTAGGTTTAAAATTAGCGGGAGGTTCTTTTGGAGAACCATCAAAACCCTACAACTTTGAGTCTAATTATACGGTTATTAATTGCCCTAAGAATACCAAAATACAACCTAACACGAAGCACGATAATTATATAATAAGTCTAATTGAAAACGGATACTAATTATACCTTTGTACAACACTAAAACCTTAATGATTATGACATTTACTATAGGCTTATACAACCCACCAAAAAAAGGAATATTTCCTTTAAAGACTAAAACAGTGTTTAAAGACAGTTATAGACAAGCAGAGGAACACGTACTGAAACTAAATAACAGGCTCAAAAACAAAGAGAGTTACTGGAAAATAAATACTATATCAAGTTAACAACATTAAAACACTAAACACTATGAAAATAAACAACATTGATTTTTACGAGAAGAAAAGAGTACTGAAAGACCTATCACATAAGATAGCTATTGTAGGGGCAAGTGATATATACCCAAACGAAGCTGATAGTACTTGTATAGTTATTAGTATAAAGGGCAACACAAACAACGTAAAGAGCATTTTGAAAAGGTATTTTGACGTATCTTTTAAAAGAGTTTATTGTGCAATGCAAGGACGTGATAGAATGTTTGCAACAAGAGAAGATATACTAAGTATTTGCAAAGTATTTATTGAGAACAATTTAGGGCATTTGGTTGAGTACAATAATCAATTTGATCCTATGCGAAAACAAAACACCATTGATAAAAGAGTTTATCGCTATGGGCAAGTAAACTATGAGTGGCTTTGTGTATAAAGTTATGTTAAATAACCTTGACTTACCAACCATTAATCGTATCTTTGAATAACACTAAAACACTAAATATTATGAGAGTAAAAGAGATAAAAGTAAATGTACAGGGTAACTTTTCAAATATCATTACAAAAGACGAGTACGTATTTAAACATAGTTTTTACGACTCCAATGGTATGGTTAATTACGACTGTAAGAGACGCAAAGCAAACAATAAGACTTTCAACACTAATGTTGGTTTATGTGGTACAGGATTAATATTTAACGATACTAAAAGCGTTTACCACAATTCCCAATTTATAGGTAATATTAAAGAGGTGCAAGGAGGGTTTATACCCAGTACTAATTTAGTTGATTACCATAGCGAAAAGATTTATAAGACATTTGAAGGTGCAAAAAATAAAATATTGAATGATTTGTATAATAAAGTAGAGAAGGCTTCATTTGGTTTACTAGCACAAAAAAAGTTTTACTATACTCAAAATTACCTTAAAGATTTATCAATAGTCCAAATGGCAAGTCTTATAGAGCAGTTTTCATTGAATATTACTCTATCTATAAGAATAGTTAAAAAGTTTCTTAGAAGTGATATTACAAGCTATAATGGTCAAGGGGGTTTTACAATAGAAGCCAAACCTTAACTAAGCATTAACGTTATTATTTAATCATTAACCGTACCTTTGAATAACCTAAAACACTAGAAATTATGAGAACAGTAGAGACTAAAGTATTCAGCTTTAATGAATTGTCAGAAGACTCAAAAGAAAATGCAATTGAGCAAGTTAGAAATTATTATTGTAACTATAATGAGTTTGGAGAGTGGGCTAAAGATGACTGTAATTTATTAAACCCACCATACAAAGACATTGAAAAGTATAATTTAAAAGGGGGTATTTTATTAACCAATAGCCGTAAAAATATTTATTTTTCTATAGATAGAAATTGGTTTTTAGATTGTCAAGAAGCTATTGCAGTAGAGGATGAAAATGCTTTTTTAGATTGGTTAGGTTTACCAAAGGAATTGGCGAGTAAAACAGTATATGAGATATTTACACCTCCTTTTATAAACGCAGACACTAAGATAGAGTTTACTCACAATGAAAATGAGGACTTTACAGATAGCGAAGAGGACTATTTAGGGCAAGCAATGGACAAATTTGAGACACATATTAATAACTGTTTAAAAGGTATTGAAGATAGTATTAATTATAGATTTACAGATGAAGCTATTATGGAAGATATTAAAGCGAACGAGTATGAGTTTGAAGAAGATGGTACACAGTTTTAACTATCTGTTAACAGTATTAATCAGTATTTAACCTTACCTTTGAGTAACCTAAAACAACAACAATATGACACTAGAATTAAACATACAAGGCTATTTTGATTTTACAGTTTGCCTATTAGATACTGAAATACCCGTAGAAAACGAGATAGCTTTGGGTGTATTAGATAACCTACAACAAGGCGAATATATGATAGGGATTACAAGTAGGACTATTTTTGACATAAACGACCTATCAACACCCCTATACAGTTTTGTTATGGAAGCCACAAACAACACAGAGTACAATTTTGATGAATATTAAAACCTTGAAATTATGACCTTACAAGTAAAAGAAACAATTTGGAGAGATATTACCTTTAAAGATGGAACAACAGAAGAACAAATTATAGACTATATAAAAGAGAATGGAGAGGATAATATATATGATGCCCCATTTTATGAGAGTAGTGAATTAATTATAGAAACCTCCGACTCAATACACCCTCAATTCAGACAAAATGGTTTTGAAACAGTTGTGCTAGTTGATGATAAATATAATGAATTATATACTAATAGGGTAAACTAAAACACATTATGAAACTAGAAGAATTATTAGAAAAATTAGTAGGCAGAAGATTTGACAGTTTAGAACACCTTAAATTAACACTTGATACAGATTTTGGGGGTACAGACTCTACAGTTGATTATGTAGATTATGAATACATGGACGAGCCAGAGTTTTGGGAAACCCACGACCTTATGATAGAATGTTCACTTAATCCAAATACAGATAGAGACGACTACAAAGACATTGAACTTTTTTATGTTTTAACAAGAGCAAAGCAAATTTATATTACAGAAGTAAATCCATACGCAATTTAAAACCCAAACTTTTAACTTGCCGTTAACACTATAAACCGTTTGTTAGCCTTATCTTTGAACCAGAAACAAAAACCTAGTAATTATGATGTCTAAAGATGAAATACTACACGAAATTAGAGAAGATTTAGTAAATCTTTTTAATTGCACAGATGAACCAGAAGTTAAATCTATTATTAGAACAATACTTAATAGGGATTACATTGACTATGTAAAATGCCCTAAATGTGGTACTAAATTTGAGCCAGAAGAGAATATGAAGCACTCTTTTAAAATATTACCATTACCAAATAAAGAAAACTTATAGAAATTATGACAGATTATCAAGAAATTCAAAAAGCAAAAGATTTATTAGAAAGCAAGGGTTATTTTACATATAATCTTTGGCAAACTGATGACGTTACAAACAGATACGAATGTGAAGAGGATGATGCCCAACACGTATTAGAAGGAGCTTTAACCAATGATAACGTAATGGAAAGCATTTGGTATGCTATAGATTTTCATGCGGAAGAAATAGGACTAAAAAGAAAGTAGAAATAATGACTGAACAAAGATTAAAAGAACTGCAAGAAGAAATGAGTAATGATTCACTTATAAAGGAGGTGGAAAGGCAAATAACAGAACTTGCAAGAACAGGTGGGAAAAGCCATAGAATGTGCGTACCCCCAATGCCCGAAGATACCGATATGATATTAAGTGAATTAGTTAGAAGGTACAAACGAGCGTTGGCAAATGGACGCTAACGGTACTCAGCTATGAATAGTAGCCGTACCACAAAATTTGAAATATAGTATTAATCTTCATCGGCTATTATTTATTAGCTGATGTTATAAACTGAGAAAATTATGGTTTACAATGTAGATGCTTTTTACGGAGCAAAAATATGGGAAAAGGAATTTGAAGGCTATATCGTTACAAATTACAATGATATGGAAGTGGATTCAGATTATGAGGAAGAGGATATATTCATGTTTGGTATGGATGAACGTTTATTAATTGAAGCCATAGAACTCAAAGAAGATATTATACATGATTTTGTTACAACGTCTTACACAGAACTTTAAAAACACAAAACTATGATAACTTTACTAGCAAAAAGAATTGGAACAGGAGTTAATCTCTATGACAAAGAAAACAACTTAAAGGCTATATTCCCAAGACGAGGTTACAGACCGACTAAGGCTACAAAGGAAGTGATGGTTAATTGTTGGAAGTATAAATTAGAGTGGATTTAACATAGATTTAAGGACTTACTGTAATTAAAAGCTTATCTTTGAGTAACGGATAAAACAAACAACTATGGAAAG
>Ga0306872_100052_pt1 | contig 51656 bp, 62 predicted proteins | sample AntRauMeHopE1498_FD_190455 | JGI IMG/M metagenome (GOLD analysis project Ga0306872, IMG submission 190455) | Saline lake microbial communities from Rauer Islands, Antarctica - Metagenome Hop E1 #498 (v2) (version 2) | ecosystem: Environmental > Aquatic > Non-marine Saline and Alkaline > Saline ...
ATTACGACACGCTATCATTCAAGGTGCCTCAGATATCCATATTGAGCCGATGGAGGAACAAGTACTGGTGCGCTACCGAGTAGATGGCATTCTCAACGACGCCATGAAACTACCCAAGATTGCGGCCGACAGTATCGTCGCTCGCCTCAAAGTACTCTCAAGTCTCAAGCTCGACCAAAAGCGTCTACCGCAAGATGGGCGATTCAAGATGGAGATGGACGGCCAAAAGGTAGCGTTCCGCGTATCAATGCTTCCGATTTTCTTTGGAGAAAAGGTAGTGATGCGTTTACTTCGAGAAAACCGTAGTGGCTTTTCGCTTGAAGGTATCGGGTTCCATGGTACGACCCTGGACCGAATCCACCGCGCTACTCGAGCCACCACCGGTATTATCCTAGTGACTGGACCAACTGGGTCAGGTAAGTCTACGTCGCTTTATACTATTTTGGATATTCTCAATACGCCCGAGGTAAACATTTCTACCATTGAAGACCCTATCGAGTACCAAATGGCTCGAGTTAATCAATCACAAGTAAAGCCAGATATTGGATTCACCTTCGCGGCTGGTTTGCGTTCACTGATGCGTCAGGATCCCGATGTCATTATGGTGGGAGAGATTCGTGATGAAGAAACTGCCAGTCTCGCTATCAATGCCGCCCTGACTGGGCACTTAGTATTAGCTACCATTCACACCAACTCCGCGTCAGGAACGATTGCTCGTCTGGCAGATATGGGAGCAGAATCCTTCTTGCTTGTATCTACTTTGCGAGTGGCAGTAGGACAGCGTCTAGTGCGAAAGCTCTGTGATGACAGACTACCGTATATTCTCACCAAAGCCGAGCGCGATGAACTAGCGACCAAGGTAAATCTAGACATCGTACTCAAAGCACTTAAGGAAGAAGCGATTGTAAAAAAAGATGCCACTTGGAACAATATTTCGTTTTACCATCCAAAAGAAAAAGGGCAGTCTGAAGACGGATACAAAGGTAGAATGGGTATTCACGAGGTACTACAGATGTCACCGGCGCTTAAAGACATGGTCATGGCCGGCAAAACAGGTGACGAAATCCAAGAGCAAGCCCAAAAGGAAGGTATGCTTACCATGGTAGAAGACGGAATATTTAAAGCTGCCCAAGGTATGACCAGTATTGAAGAAGTATTGCGAGTAATTAGCGAATAATAATATGCCAAAGTTCACGTACACAGGTGAAGATAAAAACGGTAAAAAAATAAAAGAACAGGTTACGGCCGATGACCGGTTTGCAGTCTATGCTATTGCCCGCAGCTCTGAACACACCGTCTCTGCAGTGACCGAATCCACCAAGTTCCAGTTAGAATTTTTAAATATTGAGCGGCTTAATTACTTGATGAGTCGAGTCAAAGACGATGAGCTAATTATGGCTACTCGAAACCTAGGCTCGATGCTCAAGGCTGGCCTTACGGTGACACGAGCACTCTCGGTGATTGAACGCCAAACAGTCAATCCGCGCTTAAAGGGTGTCATGAAGCGAATAGTGGAACGTATCAATCAGGGAGATCCCTTCTATGAATCGCTGCGTGAATTTGATTCAGTGTTCAATAATTTGTATGTTGCCATGGTAAAGGCGGGTGAAGAAAGCGGAAACCTAGCGCAATCGCTCGGCACTTTGTCAATCCAAATGGAGCGGTCAAACAATCTTAAGAAAAAGATAAAAGGCGCGATGATTTACCCAATGATTGTACTCATCATTATGGTTATAATCGGTATTTTGATGATGATATTTGTGATGCCACAAATCACTGATGTATTCAAAGGTATGGGTCAGGAGCTACCAGCCACCACCCAAGCGTTGATTTCTGCCAGTGACTTTATGGCCAACCATACGTTTTTGGCCATTGGCGGATTGATTGCAATAGTAGCGGGATTTATTTATCTACTCAATACCAAGTGGGGCAAAATCGCTTCATCTTGGCTCGTAGTTCGTTTACCTGTGGTAGGCACTATTGCTAAAGAAGCAAACTCCGCTCAGACTGCCCGCACCCTGTCCTCATTATTGAACTCAGGTGTTGATGTGATTACCTCTATTAATATTACGGAAGAGGTACTACAGAACGTATTTTATAAAGACGTATTGCGCACTGCTGCCCAGCGGGTAGAAAAAGGGACCGCCCTGTCCGAGACCTTTGTCGAACGAAGAGACTTGTATCCGATCCTAGTAGGAGAAATGATTATGGTGGGTGAAGAGACGGGACAAATTTCGGGCATGCTCGGAGAAATGGCCATCTTTTATGAAACAGAAGTTGAGCGCAAGACCAAAGATCTCTCAACTATTATTGAACCACTACTAATGGTGGTCATCGGAACAGGGGTAGGATTCTTCGCCCTAGCCCTGATTGCGCCGATTTATTCAATCGGCGACGGTCTCAACTAATATGCCTACATCTGCCAAACAAACGCAAGGGTTTTCACTCGTTGAAGTTATTATCGTATCAGCAATATCTGCCATGGTGTTTGGAGCGCTATTTGGTTCTTTTTATTACACACTACAAATCATAAATCTCTCAGAAGCCAAACTTAGCGCACAGTCTGTGGCCAACGACCGAATGGAATTCTTTAGATCGTTGCCATATGACGATGTGGGTACCATTGCAGGTATCCCGTCGGGTACTATTCCACAAAATAGCGTTATGTCACTCAACGGAATTGAGTTTACTGAACGAGTATTAGTCGAGTACGTTGACGACGACGCAGACGGTTTTGGTTCCGCCGATGCCAACGGTATTTTGTCTGACTACAAAAGACTGAAGCTCGAGTACACGTGGGAGCTACGTGGAGTCACTAACAGTATTGCGTTGATTAGTAACATCGTCCCCCGATCAATCGAAACCACCGCTGGTGGTGGTTCGGTACGTATCAATGTTATCGACGCCGACTCAACACTGCTGCCCGGTGCACAAGTACGACTCTTTAATAATACGACCGCTAGCCCAATAGATGTAACGCGCTTTACCGATATTTCTGGAGCGGCGTTGTTTTCGGGAGCTCCAGCCACTAGTGATTACGAAGTGGTAGTGACGGCTGACATTGGTGGCCGACTATATTCAACTGCCCGTAGTTATCAAGCTGATATAGCAAATCCTAATCCAATTGTCTCACCGTTTGCAGTGTTAGAGGCGGACATTTCAACCCTCACGTTTCAAATCGGCCGATTGAGTGATTTAAAAATCACCACTCTTTCAGCGTTGTCAGACGGAGTATTCACTGAGGATTTTTCTGATCTGGTAACAGTAGCCAGCAGCACAGACGTGGTAGTCAGCGGCGGGGACTTGGTCTTAGCTGATGTGGCTGGTGTCTATGAATCCAGTGGTGTGGCGTACCTTGGTCCGGTTGCTCCCACACCCTTGCGCAATTGGGAGGAGATACGAGTCGATACAGACCATCCAACTGACACCTCACACGTCATACGATTGTACACCGCGTCCCTACCAGCGGGTCCCTTTACCCTCATTCCAGACGCAGAGTTACCAGGTAACGCAGTTGGTTTTACCCAAAGGAGTATCGATATTACCGCGCTTGATCAGTTTTCTTATCCAGAGTTGTATGTGGGAGTAACACTTGAAACCACTAACTCCGCCCGCACTCCACAGGTAAACGAGGTGTCAGTGTATTACCGCGAAGACGGAGTAGTGTTGCCTAATATAGATATGGCAATCACTGGGAACAAAACTATCGGTACCGACGCAGCTTCGTTGCCACTTTATAAATTTAGTACCATCTCCACCTCCAATGGTGTGGGAGAAATAGACTTAGATGATATTGAGTTTGATACCTACACCTTCGACGTCTCCGGGGCCGGATACGATATCGCTACGGCCTGCGGCGGACATCCATTTACCCAGCGAGCCGGGGTCAATGGGGAATCGACGTTGGTATTGGTGCCCGATCAAACCGACACGCTGCGAGTAACAGTGACTGACATGCTAGGTCGATTTATCCCTGGTGCAGCAATCACTCTCACCAGGCCTGGTTACAATGTAGCAACAGACACCAACGTCTGCGGCCAAGCCTTCTTTACCGGCGGACTAGGTGTATTCTCGGATTATGAAGTGGAAGTAACTGCCCTAGGATATACGACAGAAAGTATCAACCCATTAGACATTGCTGGCGATACGGTACTGTCGGTGTTGTTGTCAGAATAATACCTATGGCTACTTCACTTCAGACAAACAATACTGCAGGCATGTCGCTGGTAGAACTAGTGATGATTGTCGGCATCTATACCATCCTCATGCTGGCTGTCACTGGCAGTATCGCCGAGTTATACCGGCAAAATTCCTACGCAATGTCCCAGGCCAATGAAGTAGAAAATGCTCGGCGGGGTATGACTCAGTGGAATCGCGACGTCAAAGAAATGACCACTGCCGAAGACGGCACGTTCCCAATAGCAGTGATAGAAGCGCATCGGTTGGGTTATTATAGTGATACCGACCAAGATGAGAGTGTGGAATACATCGAGTATATTTTGGCGGGAACCACACTAACCAAATATACCTACAACGCGGTCGGTACCCCCGCGATATACGACAAAACTACTCCGGATTCATTGGAGGTACTGTCTTTATATGTTCAGAACATCGGTGACGGCATAAACACCTTTGAATACTTCGATAATGCGGGCACGCAACTAAATGCCACTTCGCCACTGATTAATGTACGCTACATTACCGCACAAATTGTCGTCAATATCGATCCCATCAGAACGCCAGACGAATTTTTGCTCAAATCAAGTATCGCGCCCAGAAACCTAAAGGATAATCTATAATCATATGCACTTTTCATCATCAACACATTCACAATATAATCAAGGGTATCTACTGGTACTGGTGCTGGTTTTGGGTAGTGTTTTTATTATGATTATTGGATCTTTCATTACGTACGTTATTAGCCAAAACCAAGTAGTGAACTTTCGCTACGAACAACAACGAGCCACCGAAATTGCTGAGGCTGGACTCAATTATTACAAGTGGTACTTGGCCCACTTTCCTAACGATGTCACCAATGGTACTGGCTTGCCTGGTCCATATGTAGAAACCTACTCTGATCCAGAAGGAGGTGTGATTGGCGAATTCTCATTATCAATAGCGAGCACCACGTATTGTGGAGCAATAGCGTCAATCGAGGTGACTTCAACCGGTCGTACCGATGTTAATCCAGATGCCGTCAGTATTATCAGTGCACGCTACACTAGACCAACTGTAGCGGAATACTCTTTTATTACTAACGATGGCGTCTGGTACGGAGCGGGAGGCACGATACTCGGCCCACTGCACTCCAATAACGGCATTCGTATGGATTCTGCACACAATTCCTTTATTGGTAGCGGGCAAGCCAATTGGACGTGTAATTCATCTTACGGCTGTAGCCCAAACCAAACTGTTGACGGTGTGTATACCACCAGTGGCAATGCTACTCCTGGTCTGTTTTCATTCCCGGTGGCACCGATCGACTTCGCAGGTATGACACTCGATTTGAGTGACATGCGAAGCAAGGCTCAAAATAACGGCGGTATATATTATGGCCCATCGGGTGGCTTCGGCTACAATGTGACCTTTAACGGCGACAGTACTTTGCGGGTAGAAAGAGTTACTGGTACGTTAGATTATCGTTCACAGTCTTCGGCAGAAGGCACGCATTGGGGAGAACGGAACATAATTACAAATGACACTTTTTTGGCGACGCACACCATAAGTGCAGATTGCCCGCTGTTATTTTTTGAAGATAAAGTGTGGCTTCAGGGGGATGTGAATCAAAAAGTAACTTTGGCAGCGGCAAATCTTTCCTCAGGAGCGCAAACCAACATTGTGATTAACGGTAATATAGAATATGTCCCAGGATCTGAGGCAGGTTTGTTGGTGATTGCAGAAGACGACCTAGATTTGGGTGTGACGGTGCCAAATGACATGATAATGGAAGGAATCTTCATTGCTCAAAATGGTCGCTATGGCCGAAATCATTACACCACAGGCTGGTTTACTAATGCCTACGATCAGTTCGTACTTCGCAATAGTTTGACCAGACTAGGAACAGTGGTGACCAATAATCGAGCGGTTACTACTTGGGTAAATAGTGGCGGTAACCCTGTCTCTGGTTTTCGAGACGGGACGAGCTCTTTTGATCGCAATCAAATTGATTCCCCACCGCCACTAACACCAGAGACTTCAGACGTCTATTCTTTCACCGACTGGAGGCAAGAGGGTTAGGCACCGTAAGACGCATACAAATACTATGGTGACTTCTGTCATCATGGTATTTTTGTCGTGATACAATCGAAGATATGAAAAACACCGTACCCTTAATTGCTGGTAACTGGAAACTCAACCCAGTGACATTATTAGAAGCTACTACTTTGGCTGCAGCTGTAGCAAAGAAAGTAAAGAAAATGGATGAACCGTACGTAACCATTGCCCCGCCAACAATATATTTGCCTGAAGTGGGCAAAAAAATCAAAAGTAGCACCATCTCACTGGCTGCTCAAGACGTGCATTTTGAGACTAGCGGTGCCCACACGGGAGAGACTTCTGTTTTGCAGCTCAAAGACGCCGGAGTCACCTTCGTGATTATCGGTCACTCCGAAAGACGTGCCGCTGGTGAAACAGACCAAGCAGTACAGCAAAAAACCCAGACGGTGCTTAAGCAAAAATTAACCCCAATTGTCTGTATTGGCGAAAGAGAACGAGACGACCAGGGTAATTTCTTTTCATTTGTGGAGTCACAACTAAGAAGCGTAGCCAAAGGTCTCACTGCTGGTCAAATGAGGAAGGTCATTTTAGCCTATGAGCCAATCTGGGCAATCGGTACCGGTAATACCGCCACCGGAGAAGACGTAAAGGAGATGCAACTCTTTATTGAAAGTATTTTGACCAAGATTTATGACCGACCAACCGCAAGAAAAGTAAGATTACTCTACGGAGGCTCAGTCAAACCAGGTAACGCGGCTATTTTGCACACCGAAGGCGGTATGGGTGGATTCCTCGTGGGCGGAGCTAGCCTAAAGGCTGAGGACTTTGCCGCCATTATAAAAGCCGTTGCCTAACCCTATGAAAAAAATAATTGACGCGGGAGAACTTAAAGGGAAATACGTACTACTACGGTCTTCCTTGAACATTCCATTAAAGGATGGAAAAGTACGAAATAAATTTCGGCTGGAGCGAGCGTTACCCACGTTGCGGTATTTGAAGGAACATGGAGCCCGAACAATTATTGTTGCGCACATCGGAAGAGAAGTAGATGAAACGCTCAAGCCCGTATACGAAGAATTAGAAAAGTATTTGCCAATGCACTGGGGTGGTTCGGTGACGACCGAAGGGTTCAGACAACGCAGAGCGTTAATGCAAGACGGAGATATATTACTAGCAGAAAACCTGCGCCAACACGTAGGCGAGTCAGCTAACGACGAGGCATTCGTAGATTTACTAGCCTCGTTAGGCGAGGTATATGTAAATGACGCGTTTGCAGTCATCCACCGAGAACATGCTTCTACATTTGGTGTAGCTAAAAAACTGCCTGCCTTCGCTGGACTGACGTTGTCTGAAGAAGTAACCGAGCTGCGCAAAGTAATGCAACCGACATCGCCATCACTCTTTCTATTGGGCGGAGCCAAGTTTGATACAAAGATGCCCCTAGTGGAAAAATACCTAGAGCTTTACGACCACGTATTTATTGGCGGAGCGTTGACCAATGATATCTTGAAGGCTCGTGGGTATGAGGTGGGAAAGTCTCTGGTCTCAGACGTGTCTCTAAAAGATTCATCATTCCTGCATGACCCCAAACTTTTGGTGCCGATAGACGTCGTGGTAGAAGGTCCTAATGGCAAGCAGGTAAAAGCAGTTGACCAGGTTACTCCCGAAGAACGCATTCTTGATTGCGGGCAAATGACAATCGATATGCTCGCCACTTACATTGAAAATGCCCAGACTATTTTGTGGAACGGACCATTTGGTGCCTACGAAATGGGCTATACCCAAAGCACCGAAATCACCGCCCGGCACATCGCTGCTTCCGATGCCTTTACGGTCTTAGGAGGAGGCGATACCGTAGCAGCTGTTGAAAAGCTGGAGATAAACGACATGTTCAGCTTCGTCTCAATTGGGGGCGGGTCGATGTTGACGTTGCTTGAGCAAGGCACTACGCCAGTACTAGAAACGCTCAACTAAAGCTTTCAAAAGGAATAAGAAAAGCGCCTATGGCGCTTTTTACTTACTCAGTTGCTCAGTGATGCACTTGGCTTGATACGCCAACTCCGCGTCTATGCCCTCGGTCGTCTCAGAGAGAACATCTTTAAAGTTGGGGCTGCCTTTTTGCATTGGGTATAATTTGACGTGGACGTGCGGTACTTCAAATCCTTCTATTGCCAGACAAGTGCGCTCCGTAGCAAAGACTGTATCTAGTGCCACAGCAATTCTTTTTGTTACCAGCATCAGATGTTGGTACACCCCATCGGGTAAATCAAACGCGTAATCGGTCTCTACTTTTGGAATAACAAGTACTTGCCCTGGCACAGACGGAAACTTATCCATAATAGCTACGCAAATGTCGTCCTCGTACACGAACTTAGCTGGTATTTCTCGGGCAATAATTTTGGAAAAAATAGTGGTCATACGTAGCAAATGGTACCATATCATTAATACTCCATGGCTAGCTATACCTTCCCCAACTCAAAAGAAGTGATCCCTGAAGTAATACCAGGGGCTAGTCGGCTGACTAATCAATTATTGTTCAACCGCGGCATCCTCAGTCAGCCCGCAGCTGACGCGTTTCTTGCTCCCAATTATGCGACCCAAATGCATGCGCCAGAGCTACTTCACGATATGGCCCAAGCCTGCGACCGCGTGCAATTAGCCATGAAACATAACCAACGGATAGCCATCTTCAGTGATTACGACTGCGACGGTATTCCCGGGGCGGTGGTCTTACACGATTATTTCAAAGCCGTCGGATATGATAATTTTCAAAATTATATTCCCCACCGACACTTCGAAGGATTTGGGCTCAGTACTAAGGCGATTGACTCTCTAAAGAAAGACGGCGTTACACTCATCATTACCATCGACTGCGGCACTACCAACGTGGCAGAAGTTGCTTATGGCACCACACAAGGCATAGATATTATTATCACCGACCATCACGAACCAGCACACGAACTTCCCCAAGCAATCGCCATCGTGAATCCAAAGCTAGGAAACTATCCGTTTACCGAACTCTGTGGGGCCGCTGTGGTGTTTAAATTAGCGCAGGCATTACTAAATAGAGGTGGGCATACCGTGTCCCTTGGTCAAGAAAAATGGTGGCTCGACATGGTGGGCGTCGCCACTATTGCCGACATGGTGCCGCTAATTGGTGAGAACAGAGTTTTGGCACACTATGGTTTGCAGGTGTTGCGTAAATCACGTCGCCCTGGCCTACAAGCACTACTCAAAAAAGCCAAAGTTGATCAGCGATACCTGACCGAAGACGACGTCGGATTTACCATTGGTCCACGAATCAACGCCGCCTCACGTATGGATACTCCAGAAGATGCTTTTTATATGTTGGCCGAAACAGACGTAACTAAAGCAGGAGAAAGAGTAGAGCATCTAGAAAAATTAAATACCGAACGAAAATCGATGGTCGCTCAAATGACTAAAGAGCTGAATAAGCGTATGAAGACGTTGGAAGAAATACCGTCAGTGATTGTCATGGGGAATCCAGAATGGAGGCCGTCATTGGTCGGCTTAGCCGCCAACAAGCTCGCTGAGGAACACACGCGACCAGTCTTTATCTGGGGGACAGACGGTAACGGCGTATACAAAGGGTCATGTCGTTCTGGTGGTGGCGCGAGTGTGGTGACACTTATGAACGCCGCGGCCGAAGTATTTATTGAGCACGGTGGCCACCATGTGGCGGGAGGATTCTCAGTCAAAGACGATGAGATATTTACCTTTGGCGAAAAATTAGTTGCTGCCATGGAAGCATTGGGTGAAAAAGCGCTGGTCAAAGAAGAAGTGAAGATTGATGCCCAAATCAGCCTCGAAGACATCAATCCGTTATTGCTCAAACAACTTACTGACCTTTCGCCCTTTGGTGCAGGAAACCCAAAGCCGCTGTTTGCCTTTACGAATGTTGTGCCACAGTCAGTCGACTTGTTTGGTAAGACCAGAGAACACACAAAAATTATATTTGAATCCGAAAACGGAAAAGTCGAAGCGTTAACTTTCTTTCAGACGCCGGAAGAATATACGCAAGAACCAAAAGCGGACGTGCCTTGTACGATGATTGGCTACGTGGAGCAGTCGTTCTTTATGGGACGGATGCAGACTCGGGTACGAGTGGTGGATATTCTAGAGGCTGGCTAAACCCTGAGTTGGATATGTGATAGTCTATCTGAATAATATGAATAGAATTTTTACTGATGGTGCAGCCAAAGGGAATCCAGGTCCCGGGGGCTGGGGAGCGGTTATATTGCTTAGCGATACTGTCCTTGAAATAGGTGAAGGCAAAGGGCTTACTACTAATAACGAAATGGAATTGCGCGCGGTCGTTGAAGCCCTCAAAAAAGTGCCTGCTCATACAGGAGTGGTGGAAGTGTATACCGACTCCAAGTACGTGGTGGAAGGGGCCAAGGGATGGACTTTTGGCTGGATGAAAAATGGCTGGAAAACAAAAACAGGAAGCGACGTCTCTCATAAAGAACTTTGGCAAGAACTAGTAGAGACACTAAAAAAGGTAACAGTAGAGTGGCACAAGGTGCCGGGACACGTCGGTATTATTGGGAACGAACGGGCAGACACTATCGCCTCTGACTTGGGGGAGAAAAAAGTAGTGGAGCTGTATAGCGGTCCCAGAGCTGGTTATAAATACGAAATAGAAAACGTCCAATACGATAAACAAAAAGAATTAGACCGCAGTGCCGCCCGCAAGCGAAGTGCCCAAAAAGCTCATTCATATATCAGCAAAGTAGATGGCGTAATCCAGACGCATCAAACCTGGGCGGAGTGTGAAGCACGAGTCAAAGGACAAAAAGGAGTTCGCTTCAAAAAGTCCGTCTCAGCGGCAGAAGAAAAAACCATCATCGCAGATTTCACGTAATCATTCAGGCACGTACTATCAAGGTACGTGTTTTTTATGGTAGGGTGCATACATATGGAACACATTACTTGTTACACGCGTGGCATATCAAAAGGAAACCCAGGGCCAGCCGCCGTCGGCGCCGTGTTGGTTGATGCCAATGGAAGCGTACTCAAAGAAGTCTCTGAAACAATTGGCAATGCTGGCACAGAATACGCTGAATATTTTGCCGTGGTGCGTGGTCTACAGACACTCGTTGAACATTTTGGTGATGAGACAAAAAATATTGCAGTGACGTTAAGGCTTTCTGATCAATCTGTCAAAAAGCAATTGAACAGCGAAGAGATAGTCACAAATCCCGGCCTCATATCATTATTTATGATGATTCATAATATGTATGTGGAGAGTTCATTTAATATAACAGTGACGTATGTCTCCACAACAGAAAACGTTGTTACAGATGAGTTTCTGGATACATTACTTGACGCGCAGTAAGTAACTCGGTATTGTCTTAAGCGGACGCATAGTACGTGTATGTGCCTTCTTTCAATCTAGGAGATAAGAATGACTAAAAAAAGAAAACCAAGAGGATCCAGTTTAGTTGCTTTAAAAGCTGAATTTGACGCATATAAAAAAATAGGCGATAAAGAAGGTTTAGCTACATTACATAATAAACTTAAGGTTACCGTCACAGAAATGGGCAATAATCCTGCTCAAGTATTAGCCGCTGCAGATTTTAGGGCACTCAAAGTAGATGTAAAACGTGAGAATTTGCGGCTTAATCCTGAATACAAATCAAATCGGGACGTTGGTGCACAATTAGTTTATTGATAAGTTCGTAGTAGTTAAAACGGCCGGGATTAACTCGGCCGTTTTTTTATGTATTCTGCTACACTAAAAATATGCCCAAAACGCTCTTTCTCTCTTGCATCTTTTTCTTTGCTTTCGGCATTGGTGTCAGGAGCGTCTTTGCAATCTCCTTGCCGATAGTCATGTTTATTTTACTGCTCGGATTCGCTGTAGCACTACTCTGGCGCCAAAAACCTGCACTGAATTTATTGTTTATGTCCCTGTGTCTAGTCACGCTGGCTTTGGGTATCTTGCGTACCGAGTTTGCCTCGCGCGCCTTTGATTCTTCGTCACTTGAGCAACTGGTTGGTACCCAGGTTGAATTGTCTGGAGTAGTAGTGCGGGAGCCAGACTTGCGAGAAAGAACCGTTCACTTGTATGTCCAAACAGAAACCGATCGTCTCCTCGTCACCGCCGACAGATATGCCCAGGTGGCCTACGGCGACCAAGTAACCGTCGCAGGACAGCTTAAGAAACCGGAAGTATTCACCACTGAGCTGGGACGTACCTTTAATTATCCAGGCTACCTCAAAGCCAAAGGCGTCGAGTACAGTATTTCATTTGCGTCAGTGACGGTCACTAGCTCCGGCAACGCCAATCCAATTATTTCCGTACTGCTTACCGGCAAACAATTATTTTTAGACTCAATCGAAAAAGTTATTCCTGAGCCAGCCGTCGGGCTCGGGAGCGGTCTATTGCTTGGAGTGAAGTCTGCCCTGGGAGACGATATCGAAAGTGACTTCAGAAAGACCGGCATTATCCATATTGTTGTGTTGTCTGGTTACAACGTCATGTTGGTAGCGACATTTATATTATTCGCATTTTCATTTTTTATGTCACCGCGATGGCGTCTAGTGGCGGGTATTCTCGCCATCGTGGCCTTTGCGTTGGTCGTTGGATTATCAGCCACAGTGGTCAGGGCAAGTATCATGGCGGTGTTGGTACTTATAGCGCAATCCTTTGGGAAACAGTACGATGTGCTGCGCGCCCTCTTTTTTGCGGGCGCGGTAATGCTTATAATTAATCCGTATTTGTTAGTCTACGATATTGGCTTCCAATTATCATTCATGGCTACACTCGGACTGCTTTTGATTGTCCCGCACTTTGAATCAAAGGGTATAGAAGGCAAGAATATATTCGGGATGCGAGATTTCTTTTTTGCTACCGTATCTACCCAGATAGCCGTATTACCGTTACTGCTCTATCACATCGGTGAAGTATCGCTTATCTCAGTAGTGGTCAACATGTTGGTGTTACCGATGGTACCAGTGGCAATGTTACTTACCTTCATCACAGGGATTGTCGGTATTTTTTCTATCGCTATGGCCAGTGTATTTGGGTTTTTGGCTCTACTCTCACTCAATTATATTTTAATCGTAGCCAAGTGGTTCGCTGCCTTACCTTTTGCTGCAGTGACCGTACCGCAGTTTTCATTCCTGGGTGTTGCACTGCTGTATGGAGTATTTGCCCTAATATATATATTTATACAATCACGTAGCACCCAAGCACACATGACTGCCGATTGGGAAATAATAGATGAAGAAAAAGAGACCAGCTCCGTTGCAAACAAAAGTGTAAACAACAAGCCGGCCTCTAAAAAAGAAACACCAATAATTTTCCGCTAAGGCAAAATAGTCTTATTTTTTTCAAATAAATAGTATGGTTTAGGGATATAGAAGTCTTGTTTAAATTTTGTCTTCCACTTGTCCGCTTTTCTTTTATTTCTGCTGAGTTTTAGTTTTGATCTATATTTTAATTTAGATATATGGGTGATTTCTAACGGGTCAATATCTTCCAGCTTGTCAGTATGATTAAAGAATTCATGCACCTCTTTCTCAAAGTTTTTATCAGTGGTCACCTCAATCACAAAGTCCCCCAACACACTCAAGTATTGATTTGGTCTTAATCCATAGGATTCACCCAGGTTAACTTTTACATTGTCTGAAGAATGTTCTTTTTGGAACTGTCTATCCAAAAAAGTCGAACTACCAATCGCAAAGCACATTATTTTATTATCTTCCTGGAATCTATTAAGCCAAAACTTCTCCGTTTCGGGTCTGGAGTGAATAAGCCATTCGTGGGGATGGTAGTTCAGGAGGACTTGTTCGACCGGACTTGCTTCATACAAGATGTCATACAAGTGTCCCCAGGTAATATCGAGCAAAAACGGATTTTTAAACACATACGTCACACTATCTCCATCTTCAAAGTTGGAAATGTTTTCAGCGTCTACGGTACCGGATCCTTCGATATGCCTATCAGTAAAATCGCGAATTTTTTGCAGCCAGTATCTATTAAGTGAGTAGTGAGCACTGTGTTTATTGAGTATCTCGTCCTGAATAAGTTTACGGAGTGCTTTATAGACTGATTGTTTCGTAGTGGGACCATGGAGTACTGCTACTTCTGTTAGTAGGGAAGGTCCATCCAGAGCTCCTTTATCTAATACTTCTATAATGTATTCTTCAATCCGTGTTTTATTGCCAAAAATCATTCAAATATTGTAACACAAAGTAAACTTAAAGTTTAATAATGGTCCTTTAACAACATAAAAGGTGTATTGTCAACCATCTTCGTGTATTCTCTTTTACATATGCAAATAAATAACACACTTTCGTTTTTTGAAGCAGTTTCAGGAGTAGTGGGGGTTAGTGAAGTACGTAAAATCATTATGGCTTCAGATTCTACTATGATGAAAGTAATTGAAGTATTTGTTCTAGCAAAGTACGTAGTAGCCTTCATTTTCTAAGTATTGGCAACCTGGAGAAGAGGTTTACGCAGATATTTATCACTTAAAGTAAACAATAAGTTTACTTTAAGCGATAAAACAACATAAAAATGGTATTGTCAATAAAAGTAACGTATTCTCTTAAATATATGAAAATAAACAAAACACTCATCGTCATTGCCGGAGCAGCTGGAGAAATTGGAACAAACTATGCTAAAAAATTCGTCACAAAGGATGTAGACGTTGTAGCCATTATTAGAAACAAGCAAGTTGAAGGAATCGAAGCCAAAAACTTCATGCAGGTACAGTGTCACCTAGACAATGCGGCTAGTATCCAGGAAGCAATGGCAAGTGTCGACATCGAATCTTACGCAAAAGTAACCCTGTTGCACTCGATTGGAGTAGACAAGTTTAATCCTCGTAACTACCCCAACGTTACTAAGTTGGAAACAATTGACCCGGTCGTATATGACGCAAACGTAAACTCGTTCAAATATGTCTTGCGATATATAGTAAAGCGAGTAGCAACAGCAAACGAAAGTGGCAAAGACATCATGATGAAGACGGCCATTCTAGCTGGAGTAGGTGACAAATACGCGCCGTTTGTTATTGAAGACTTCTGTGAAGCTAAAATGATTCTACGAGGCTACGTCCGTTCGTATATTGATATTTACCCAGACTGGTTCTCAGGCTTGTCTATAAATATCACATCGACAATCACCGAAGCTGCTGTTGCTGTACGACCCAATGCTAGACTGCAAGACTGGTTGACTCCAGAAGAAGTGGTAGACAGATCGTTCGATGAGTTGCAGTCAAATAGTCATGGTTATAAGGAAATTGATATCGTAAAGTTTTCAAACAACTTTATAGCAGGATATTACGAAAACGATGACCTCCTCTATAGTAAGTGGAGCAAAGAAACCGGAATTTATAAGTAAAGTTAAAAAAACACCCGCTACTATGTAGCGGGTGTTTTTGTAGTCGGGTACAGGCTAAACCATTCGTTCAGATACCGCTTCCCAGTTGAGATTGGCGAAGAAGGCATCCACATAGGTTCCTTTTTTGCTTGATACATAGTCTCGCATGTAGGCGTGTTCCCACATGTCTAGAGCCAAGATAATATCCAGGTCCGCCAGTTGCCCGATGTGTTGCTCGTCTACCCAGGTTTGTACCAACTGGTCGGTGTGCGGGTCGTGATACAACATAGCCCAGCCAACGCCACGAGTCTTAGCAATGGTTTGGAAAGTCTCCATCCAAGCATCAAATGAACCCCATTGCTGCTCAATCTTTTTTTTAAGTGCTCCCTCTGGTAATGGCTTGCTACCACCTTCTAATTGTGAGAAATAGTATTCATGATTTCTCATACCACCAAATTCAAACCCTAGTCGCCGCTGCATCTCAGCGATAGCATAGGAGTTATTTTCCAAGTCACTAGAAAACGCGTAAATCTTATCGTTGATGAGATTGACGTGCTTTACATATCCCCGGTACAAGCCAAGGTGGTTTTCGATAGTGTCATTTGAGATTCCTTCTAATTCGGGAATCTCAAAAGTAAGGGGTTCATATTTCATATAAAAAGGTACATTAACTCGATAAGTTGTTCTTACTGGCATTGTATCATGGCGATATAGCGAGTAGTCATTTGATTGTGCAGTACGCAAAGCGGCTAGAGATAGATAGTATGATGTAGACATGCGTTCCAAAGCCAGTTACCTAAAGATTGCATTGCTGTCGGTATTGGCCGTCTTTGTCTTGCTGGCGTGGTTGCCCACCCTCAATACTTCCACTGGGCAAAATAATTTGCTGACCGTACGCTTCTTGGATGTGGGACAGGGCGATGCAATTCATATTGTTACTCCTGATGGCTACGAACTACTTATCGACGGCGGCCCCTCAGCCACGGTGCTACGCGAACTAGCCAAAGGCCGTTCACCATTTGATCACACTATAGACGTGGTACTGGCTACGCATCCGGACACCGACCACGTCGGAGGACTAGTCGATGTACTTGAGAGGTTTCAAGTGGGGATGATTATTGAATCAGTAGTGGACCACAATGCACTGGCGGCTAAAGCCTTCGATCAAGCTGCCGCAGCCGAAGGTGCACAAATCATCGCCGCCCAAGCCGGCCAAAAACTCCAATTAGGAGCATCGACTACCATCCGAATACTCTCGCCCAGCGGAGACACAACTAACTGGCAGAGTAACAACGCCTCGGTCATAGTGCAGCTCATATATGGAGACATCAAATTCATGCTCACCGGCGACGCCCCATCGAGCATCGAAGACTTTTTGGTCACCAAGTACGGCGTGTCGCTCGAGAGTGACGTACTCAAGCTGGGACACCATGGCTCCAAGACCTCATCAAGTGAATTATTCTTGGAATATGTCCAACCGAAATACGCAGTGGTTTCCGCCAGCATAGACAACCGCTATGGTCACCCCAACCCAGCAGTGCTAGAACGAGTAACAAATGTAGAGTCCACAATAGTCAGCACCGCCGAGCAAGGCACTATAGTATTCATCAGCGACGGCAAAGCAGTCTGGATTGAATAAAAAACAGCTCCTGGTGGGAGCTGTTTTTTTTGGCTTAGATAAGCTTTGCTTTCTTTAGGGTTGCGTAGGCACCATTCTTGGCGATTGTTCGCATGGCTGCGGTTGAGATTTTTAGGACGATGGTCTTGCCTATTTCTGGAACGAAGATTCGCTTCTTTTGTAGGTTTGGTTGACGGGTAGTCTTTCCGCACGGGTTGAACTGCGTCGCACGTGTGCGGTTACTGTACTTGCCTCCGATCTGAGTTTTCTTCCCAGTTATTTCGCATTGCTTAGCCATATAGATGTGTGGTTTAGTGGCGACATACTACCATGCTCGGTTGATATTGCAAGTGGCTAGCCTGCTATGAAGCTGGAGTCTTTTGCAAATGCAGGCATCTGGGTTACTATTGTATGTCTATGGATCCCATTCAAATCATCGCACTGATCGTCATCCTTATTGCATCAGTCGTCATTCATGAGCTAGCTCACGGGTATGCAGCTAATTGGCTGGGTGATCCAACTGCTCGTCTAGCGGGGCGACTGAGTCCTAATCCGATTGTGCATATGGATCCGCTGATGTCGGTGATTTTGCCAGGCCTACTCATCGTGACTGGTTCGCCAATATTGTTTGGTGCCGCCAAGCCAGTCCCATACAACCCGTACAATTTCACCAACCAAAAGTGGGGTGAAGCTATCGTAGCCGCCGCCGGACCAGCCGCCAACCTGCTCATCGCGATTATTTTTGCGATGCTCATACGCAGTGCAGATATACTTAATCTTTCTCAAGCATTCATACAGTTAGCCTACTCGATTGTAACGTTGAACCTATTTCTAGCGATATTCAACTTAGTTCCAATTCCACCGCTTGATGGTTCAAAGATATTGCCGAAGTTTTTACCGTTCTCATTGGCGATGAAATATGACAACTTTCGTAGGACTATGGAGCAGAACGTAGGGTTTGCCTTTGTACTTGTAATTCTCGTGTTCGTATTTTTCTTAGCCCAGCCACTTTTCAACTTGACGCAGTGGATTGCCAGGGGCTTGATAGGTTAATAAATGTGTGCTAAAGTGTGATAGGTCAGTTCCGTTTAGAAGTAATGTCTTCAGGCATACTACCTTCTTCACTTTTGCTTTCAGTCATTACTCCCACGCTACTTAGCGTCTTTATCTCCTCTGCAGAATTCTGTAGAGGGGACTTTTTTATATACACAAGACTGGCAAAGGCGGCTAGCACTGCGTCGGTACATAAAAGTGGTCAAGCACAATACCTGCAGGTAGAATCACCCCTTGCAAAACCCGCCACATGTAGTACATTATGCGAGCTACATTATGGCAACAATTCAACAATTAACCCGTAAGAAGCGAACCGACAAAGCGCGAAAAAGTAAGCGTGCGGCTCTTGAAACTGGATTCAACAAAATCAAGAATCAACCCAATCACTACTTTTCTCCGTTTAAGCGAGGTGTGTGTACCAAAGTAACTACCAAGACTCCACGAAAGCCGAACTCAGCAATTCGAAAGATTGCCCGAGTGCGACTAAGTAACGGTCAGGAAATTACTGCATACATCCCCGGCATCAAACACACTCTTCAAGAGCACTCAGTGGTGCTTGTACGAGGGGGACGTGTAAAAGATATTGGAGTCAACTACACTGTTGTACGTGGAAAGTACGATGCAACTGGAGTAGATGAACGTCGAATGGGTCGCTCAAAATACGGTGCAAAAAAGCCTAAGGAATAATCCTTAGCAGGACCATCGAGAAGGCGATTCTCGACAATTACAAATAGTTTATATTCGCTACAGATTATAGGATGCGATTCAACCAAGAACAGTGTTCAAGGTACGGAATCAAATTATGCGAAGAATGATGAATGTTTTCATACACTCTCATTCTTGTTTAACAAGAAATTAATATGCGACGACCAATCAAAAAGCGTCCAATAGTATCTCCGGATATTATGTACGCATCAATTGATGTCGAACGACTCATCAATTACATCATGCTCAACGGTCAGAAGGAGACTGCGCGCAAGATTGTATACGGTGCGTTTGAAATCATCAAAAATGATAAAGAAGGCGGTGACCCAATCGAAGTGTTTACTACAGCAGTTCGAAACGCGGGACCACTGATGGAAGTTCGTTCTCGTCGAGTTGGTGGTGCAAACTACCAGGTACCGCGAGAAGTACGACCAGAACGACGAACAGCTCTAGCCTTCCGATGGATCATCAACACTTCACGGAAGCAAAAGGGAACTCCAATGCATAAAGCATTAGCCAAAGAGCTACTACTTGCAGCAAAGGAAGAAGGAGAAGCGGTAAAGAAGCGAGAAGACGTACACAAGATGGCAGAAGCCAACCGTGCGTTTGCTCACTTTGCTTGGTAAGCAGTATTGCCCCGAGCAACCTCTCAAACAAAAAACCGGCCAGTATGGCCGGTTTTTTGTTTATTTTACAAAAGCCGGCAGATAATGAAATTCGACTTCAAAAACCCCTAATCCCGCAGTTTCGCGGCGAAACTGCGGGATTAGGGGTTTTTCTTCGTGATATAATAACTATTATTTTCTAAGGAACAGCTTATGATTGAAGGTACACCACAAAAACAACATTCAGTAGAAACGATTGATCTTGCAGAAGGTTCAGACGGCGTATGGCGAATGGAGAAAGAACAGGCCTCTGCTAGGGTTGATACACTGGTGGAAAGTATTGATGGATTTGATCAAATGACGACACAAGAACAAATCAGTATCTTAAAGTCTGAACTTACAAGCCTAACTGATAATGCCGACCGTTTCATGATTGAACCGCTTGCTATCAGAATAAAGTTTCTTGAGTTAGATGAGGAAGGAGCCTTGCTTGATAAGAAAAAAGCTAGCCTCGGGAGAGTTGTCGATACGTACGCTTAATAATTACTAATTTTTGTTCCTTTTGTTCTTATGACTTTTGATTTTGATGCCGAAATAAAACAACACCTTGATGTGGTTCGTACGCTTGAGCGAACCCCGGGGGTATTTACTGCATCACTAGATGATACTTTTTATAATAAGGCGTGGTTACGTGATATCTATTTTATTACGCTCGGGTTTCTTGAGACTGGTGATATTGTGACTGTTCAAAAAGCGGCCAAGGCGCTACTTGGAGTATTTGTAAAACACCAAGATAAAATCAACTGGGCCATCGAAAACAAACCAAAAGAAGCGTGGCAATATATTCATGCTCGGTTCCATCCAGAAACCTTTGAAGAGTACTGGGAAGAGTGGGGCAACAGTCAAAATGACGCCGTAGGGGAAGTATTGAACATTATCGTAACCCTTGAAGAGCTCGGCGCTAGTGTCGTCGAGACTGACGATGAGCGAGCAATGGTACAAAAGATTATTGATTATTTAGTCACAATCGAATACTGGCAAGATGATGACAACGGTATCTGGGAAGAAAACCTCGAAGTCCACGCGTCGTCCATCGGGTCGGTAGTAGCAGCCCTCAAAAAAGCTAGTCAGCTCGACTGGCTACACGTACCAGAAGGATCGGTCGAAAAAGGTGAGAGCGCATTGCGAGCATTGTTGCCCCGCGAGTCCGTCACCAAGTTTGCAGACTTGGCGCTACTGACCCTCATCTACCCCTTTGCTGTTACAACCGAAGCAGAGACCTTGGAGATATTAAAAAACGTCGAGTACCACTTGGTAAAAGAAAAAGGCGTCATTCGATACAAGCTAGACCGTTACTACAATAATAATCCAGACGGCTTTAGTGAAGAAGCAGAGTGGTGCTTTGGTCTCTCATGGCTGGCAATCATCTACGCCGAACGAGGTGAAAAAGAAAAAGCCTACTACTGGCTCCGCAAAGCTAAAGCCGCGGTCACCGAAGATGGCAAAGTACCTGAACTGTATTATTCAAACACCGCTAACCCAAACGAAAACACCCCGCTGGGCTGGGCCGAAAGTATGTACGTCGTCGCCCTACAAAAAGTAAAAGATTTGGGATAAAAACAGACAATAGCCGCCAGCCAAAATATATTCAGGCTAGCGGCTATTTTTGTTTCCTCACTGGTTATCCATGACCAAGGTATTTTTGAAAGCCTGTCAGTTTGGGAATAGGTAGGTCTGCTATACTTATGAATATGAAATATATTGATGTAGCTATCTATCTACTTATTGCGGTTGCTATCGCAACCACAATTTTTGCGTTTTTGATGCAATAACCAAGCCAGCGAGACTACTCAGTTGGCCTGATGGAAGCTACTAAGGATTCTACTTCTTCTTCGGTCATATTGTATGCAGCGACATTGTAAGCGTTGAGGTCATTACCAAAAACGTTGGTTAGAATTCCATTGGGCGTGTACTGGATAAAGCCAGAAGTGTGGTCTGAAGCATAAGTACTAATCCGTGTGGTGTCTGGAGTAATGTAGATATTTTTTATTCCCAATAAGATGGATCCGTATAATTTGACCTGTTTGTCACTAAACAATCCAATGGCGTCGGGAGAAATTGTTAGGATGACGCCCAAAAATGCTAGTTCACTATCACAAGGATTAGTGCCATTTACTCTGCTCATCCGTTGGCAGATACGCTGTGTATTCTCGGAAGCGACATTGGCGTGTTCCAAAAAGTAGGGCAAGAGCGGCTCTGCTTTAAAGACGAGATACCGAGCCTTAGAATCGGCATCAATCACCACTAACACATCCGAACTTTCATACTCCACTTTGGTATTGGTAAATACGTGGGGGAGCCTGATGGTTTCAAAGTTCGTGTACGCAAAAGGAGTATTGCTGCTAATAGACAGGTCAGCTTCAGGAATTACTGAGACAGCCGGGTTATCTTCAGAAGCATCGATGGCTGAATACCACGCGTAACTGGCCAATACAGTCGGCCAAAGAAGTAATGCCAGTAGTGCAAAACCAAGAAATCCTATTGTAGACCAGATTAAAACCTTTTTCATAGTACTGATATTATCATGATTTGAGGGAAAAATTGTTTTGCTTTAATCTAAGGGTGGTGTATGGTATACGCCTATGTCACGAAACGACGGACTTATCGTATTTAAAAATGTATCGTACGAATATGATGCCACCAAGCCGATTCTAATCGACGCGAGTTTTGTTGTGCGGCGTGGAGCCAAATTTACCCTCATGGGTCAAAACGGGGCCGGCAAGTCGACACTTTTCTCAATGATTACCGGAGCGCTCAAGCCAGATAGCGGTGACATCAATCTGCAACCACGAACTACTATCGCTGTCTCAAGACAAATCATCCCGCGAGCAGAACTGAAGCTAACCGTACGAGCATTCTTTGAACAGTTCTTCGCCGAAAAAGTATACGATATCGACCCAAAGATTGACGCGGTGTTAGAGGTAGTAAATCTTACTCCACCAGAAAAACAAAAAGAAGCCTTTAAAGAACGAGTGATTGGGAGCTTTTCTGGCGGTCAACAAGCCCGGTTACTCCTTGCCTCTGCGTTGATACAAAGCCCAGATGTTTTGTTGCTTGATGAACCAACCAACAACCTGGATGTGGCTGGTATAGAGCACCTGACAGACTTTCTTAAAGCATACACAAAAACTGTCATCGTTATTTCTCATGATGCCGATTTTCTTAACTCATTTACCCAAGGCGTGTTGTATCTCAATACCCAAAATCGACAGGTAGAACAATATAATGGAAACTACCACGCGGTACTTAAAGAAATCACTGCTCGAGTCGAAAAGGAAAAAAGGCAAAATGCCAAGCTAGCCAAAGAAACCCAAGCCAACAAAGATAAAATCAACTACTTCGCAGCCAAAGGGGGAAAGATGCGTCTGGTCGCCAAAAAGATGCGGGCCGAGATCGCAGAAGCAGACGAAAACAAAGTCGACGTTCGACGTGAAGACAAAAGTATTCGGCCATTTACCATCAATCCACATCAAGACATTCCACTAGAAGTGCTAAAGCTCACTTCGGTAAAGGTAATCAAAAATCATGAACCAAAAGATTGTGCTTGCGACATTGTACTCAAGCGTGGTGAACACATGCAGATTATTGGACCCAATGGTATTGGGAAGACGACACTGCTAGAAACTCTGGCTGGTGGGCACGCGACGGGCGAAGAGGTAGCTGATGGTGTGAAAATCGGCTATTACCGACAAGACTTCTCCAACTTAGATTTCGATAAATCTGTTTTTGAAACGCTGATGGATTCAATGAAGAAAAAACTTGAACAAGACATGCGTTCGATTGCAGCGGGCTTTCTTTTGATGGGAGACGTGATGAAGACAAAAGTAGGCGCACTCTCAGAGGGACAAAAAGGTTTGGTAGCGTTTGCAAAACTAACCATGGAAGAACCTGGACTTTTGATTCTCGATGAGCCCACCAACCACATTAACTTCCGACACATTCCCGTTATTGCAGAAGCACTACATAACTATAAAGGTGCCATGATTCTTGTATCCCACGTACCAGACTTCGTGGATGAAATCCATATAGATCAAGTGCTCGACCTGAGCAAGCTCAAGCCACAAAAATAAACTCTGACCTAGTCGAACAGACTCTTTACAGTAAAAAAGTTCTAGGCCATACTAAAATGTATGAATTTGATCAAACAACACATTACCTATCTGCAGGACAATCCAGCGGGCTACTGGTTTAAAAGAAAGCTCTATGGGTATGGTTGGACACCGGCTCGACCAGCCGGCTGGGTTACGGTAGGGGTCTACATTGGTTTTCTGCTAGGTATCATTTGGTATGCAGAGTCCGCAAGTAACGTGCACGTACTTCTGGATACGTTGCTACTGGCTATCTTTGGAGCTACTGCATTGTTACTAACAATATGTTGGAAAACCGGCGAACCACTCAAGTGGCAGTGGGGACAAAAAGACACCAAGTAATGAGTCATTACATTTACATATTGCAGTGTGCCGATGAATCACTGTATACTGGTTACACAACGGATATCAAAAAACGTTTAGAGGAACACAACGGCATCGGTGACACAAAAAGTGCAAAATCGGCTGGGGCCAAGTACACTCGCCCTCGCCGACCCGTACAAATGGTTTATAATGAAGCCTACAATACTCGAAGCGAAGCTTTACAAAGAGAATACGCAATCAAGCAGTTGACGCGAGCAGAAAAATTACTATTAATACAAACTAAGAAACCAGCAACCAGTATGGCAAAAGGACAAGACAGGAAAAAAGAAGTGAAGAAACCAAAAAAAGATAAGGTAGTTAAGTAGCGATACTTTTATAAAAACCCAGCAGTGTATGTTGCTGGGTATTTTTTATTACGCAGGTGCGGCCCTTGCGTTGGTGGTGATTAAGAGGCATCATATTTGTATATGAAACTCTCATTTGAGATCGTTACTGTAGTTGGGATACTCTTATTTATGGCAGCGACATTTGTGTTGCTCGTGCAACCGACAACGTTATCTAATTCTCTCTCGGTTTACGAAGAATCAAAAGTTATGCCAGCAGATTCTACCCAGACGCCACCAGTTGATGACAACGTGACGCCCAAAGAAATAAACGTGTTGCCAGAACCGTTTTCAGAACAGTCAGAGCCTAAACCAGCAGATTCAAATTCAGGGCTTGTAATACCAGCGGGGACAGTCTTCTGTCCAGAAGAAGTCCAAGCAGGCTTGATGTGTTTGGATGTATACGAACCAGTGTGCGGGACGATGAAGTCTGATTGCATTGGGACTTCGTGTGCCGCGGTGACCAAAACATTTGGTAATGGTTGCGGGGCTTGTCAAAATATCGAAGTCTTTTCTTACATATTAGGTGAATGTGGCGGCGGATTCGCCACGTACTAACTACGGGAGCATGGTTTGATATGAAAAACGGTGTGGATACCTGATTCACACCGTTTTTTATATTGTTAAGTAGCTGCTACCTTTCGTTTCAACATTCTAGAAAGTATTAGCGACACGATAAATATCGCAGCGGAGAGTGCCAGATACTTTGGGTCAAAAGCATCGAAGGTCAGGCCAGCAGTACGAAACTCTTCCAAATCTATGGCGGCCCCCAGCGCCACAAATGTGGTGAGCCCTGGCATGATGCCGATGAGAGTAGCCCAAAAATATTCACGCCACTTAGCTTTTACTATTCCGGCGCCGTAGTTAGTGAGGTCAAATGGGACGTAAAAAAGTCTCATCAACAGAACCGTTTCAAAGGAATTTTTACGCAACGATTCAACCCACTTTCCAATCACTGAGTCTTCTAGTCGGAGATCTTTGCCAAAAAAGCGACCAATCCAGTAGGCGAAGTTGGCCGAAGCGTTTTCACCGATGATGGTGTAAAGCACTCCCCACCAAAAACCAAACAGTGCTCCAGATAGTGCAGTGAGCAGTGTGGCTGGAAAGAGAATCAATGGACGGACAGCATAGAGAAACATATACACAACTGGTCCCCAGAGCGTGGAGGTGAAAAAGTGAAGTAGCTGGAATAAGACGTCACGATATGAGAGGTCGTTGGAAACACGGTAGTATTGAAATGCGTAAATGAGTGCCACCCAAAAAATAGCCGCTGTTATTTTCGGGGCATTACGTTTGATAATACGCACTAGGTCTTTTTTTAAATCTGCGATTTGCCTCCCGACGAATTGGTCACCGGCTTTTTTTACAATCAGAGAATACGTGGGGTAGGCAAAGATTTGTTTTTGTAATTTCCAGAGAGAGATTTTCTCATCGATGGCCAGTACAAACAGAGAAATAATTTCTCCGGCACTAGGACCGATGATGTGTGCACCGAGAATCTTTCCACTGAACCTCCGGGCTACTACAACCAGCACACCGTTAGTTGCCGAGTCAGTCACTGCTCTATCATTCTGCATAAACGGAATTTCAATACGCATGAGTGATTCCTTGGTGTACTTGATGACTGCGTCTTCCCAAGACATTCCTACCTGGGCTATTTCAGGAGAAGTATAGGTTACCTTCGGCGTGGCCTTTTTGGTATTGACTCGCAGTAGTCCGCGGCTAACAATCCGAGTGACTACTTGTCGAGCAGAATCATCCGCAGCGTGCGTGAATTTTAATTGTTGCGACACATCACCCACGGCGTACACATTTTTATTGGTAGTACGTAGTTGGCTATTTGTCGTGATGCCGTGGTTGTCGTAGGCAATATTTGCAACAGTCAGGCCGGCCGGAATGTTTGGAGTGCGACCGACAGCAATAAGAACTTTATCAAAAGGTATATGTTTCTCCGTTACATCAACACCGGCTTTTTTGATAGAAAAGGTAGCGACTTTATTAGTAACTTTTTGTATGTAGGCGTTGAGGTGAATAGTGATACCCAATGCGTCAAATGCTTCCTTTAGCACTGGTCTAATTGCCGTGTCTTCTTGTTGAGCAAAAGTAGTATCGACAGTAGCAATAGTAACGTCGCCGCCAAGCATTGCTAATGCTTGTCCCATCTCCAATCCAATCGGACCAGCCCCGATAACGAGTACTTTTTCTGGGGTAGTTTCCAATGCAAAAAGATTTTGGTTCGTCAACGTGTCTGCTTTGTCCAAGCCTTCGATAGAGAGCATCCGTGGACTGGAGCCGGTGGCAATGACCGCGTGCTTATAGAAGTATGCAGTTTCATTGACTCGCACAGAACAGTTACTAGCAAAAACCGCTTCTCCCTCCACCACAGTTATTCCCATGTGCTGGAAGGTTTCTGGGGTTTCGTGCGCCAAGAAACTTTCGATGGTGTTTCGCACATACCTCCAAGCACTATTTCGATACGTATTACTTTGAACACTACGTCCGCCTACTTGTTCTGCTGCGTAAAATGTTTTAGCAACGTGTAACAAGGCTTTGCTCGGAATACAGCCAGTGTTCGTGCACTCGCCACCGATGTGTGTGGACTCAATAAGTAGCACTGACTTGCCAGCCTTGGCACTACCGACCGCCGCGGTAAGTCCGCCGGAACCAGCTCCTATGACAACTACATCGTATGGTTTTGTCTGCATGCTTAGCTGGTTATATCTAATAAATACTCAGGCCCGACTACTCGATAGTGAGCCTATCTAACAACTGCTGCTCAACTCTAGTGATATCAAAGTAACCAGAGTCCAGTACAGCAGTCTCAAGTTTTTTATCCAGTCCACTAATAATAAAGATTCCGACAATGATAAAGAGCGCCCCAATTATCTTCTTGAACCAGCCGTTGCCATCGGCGGCGAATTGTAATTTGTTAGTGAACTTTTGTCCGAGCTTGGCAATGAGTATCAACACCAATACCAATCCAGCCAAGTAAACCAGCAGGTACACGGTGCCAAGGAAGAAGCTGGCGGGAAGGACGGTCGCCAAAATAACAAAATACGTGGGACTACAAGTTGAGAAAACTGGACCTAAGGCTGCTCCAATAAGTACATCACCCCAAACACTTTTCTTTTGCAGCCCGGTTCCCATCAGCTTGTTGGCATCAGTACTGGCTTTATTTAGCAATGGTAATCTTTCCCAGAGTTTTGGAAAGAGGAGTACCAAACCAAAGCCAAACAAGATTCCGCCAGACAGGTATGTCCACGCGGCTGGCGGAATATTAATTAGTACAGTTGACGCTTTTAGGAGATACGTAAAAAGTAGAATTGATACGGCCAGTGAGCCGATAACAATATATGGCGTTGCTTTACTCCTGGCTCCCACACTACTACCCATAATGACCGGCAACAGTGGCAGCACGCAGGGTGACAAGACTGTTAGAACTCCGGCTATAAATGAGATGAGCAAAAAGGTCATCTTATAGTTTTGTGATAATACTATCGAGCGTATTTCCACCTCGCCACGTATCAATCATTGTGCCATCCGCAGCAATCACCACTAATGTGTGCTGGGTGGTAACGCCGTATTGTTGTCGCAAGTCTACGTTAGAGTCGTAATCGACTTTGTATATCTCTACGCCGCCAGGAATTGCAGCCAGATTTTCATTAATGTCTGTATCGAGCGCTCGACAGCTCGGACACCAGGTTGCATGGAAGTTGAGCACAATATGCTCGGCAGCGCTATCGGCGACAGCTGTTGAGTCGTACGCCAGGTATGCACCTTTTGCGGGATTACTATTTATGTTAGCCGTATCATCTGATTCTTCACTGGCCGGAGCTACTGCCAAAGTGGCCTCATTTGGAGCGGAGCCGGTGCTCACGCTGTAGCCGATGCCAATCACCGCAAAGAGGGCGACGATGATAAAGATTTTTGATTTATTTGTCATATAATTCTATTTAAATTATTAAATGTTTGCTACTCATCACTGGTCATCAATACTACCGTCAATTATACTGTAATTACGAATATCGGTAGACTTTATTTCATTAGGTGGAGTGATAAATGGTAAAATAGAGCATACTCTTTAATCTGCATATTACATATATGAACACTTCTTTAGCTTCGCTCGTCGACACAATTGCCCAGCAGTACGCGCATCAACCTACCTTCAACCAGGTAGTAAAAGAAATAATAGACAGCCTTGATCGCTATCTTTCTGAGCATGAGGCATCGCCCGCAGATTACGCACGTATCGCGCGACTGTTAGAACCAGAGCGGATTATTGCGTTTAAAATTGTCTGGAGTGATGACGCTGGAAAGTTGCAGCACAATCGTGGCTGGCGGGTGCAGTTCAATTCGGCGCTTGGTCCGTACAAAGGTGGCTTGCGTTTTGATCCATCGGTCAACGAAGACGTATTGAAGTTTTTGGGATTCGAACAAATTTTCAAAAATGCCCTCACTGGACTTCCACTCGGCGGCGGAAAAGGAGGAAGTGACTTTAACCCGAAAGGAAAAAGCGATAACGAGATTCGAACATTTTGTCGGGCATTTATGGCAGAACTTTTTCGCCACATTGGTCCAGAGACCGACGTGCCAGCGGGAGACATTGGAGTTAGTACGCGCGAGATTGGTTATATGTACGGCATGTACAAACAACTGACCAATACCACTCAAGGAGTACTCACCGGTAAGCCAATCGTAATCGGTGGTTCTCAGTTGCGTACCGAGGCTACTGGATACGGCGTGGTGTATTTTGCCCAAGCTATGTTGCAACACGTCAAAGAAACACTCGACGGGAAAAGAGCCGTGGTGTCTGGCTCAGGGAATGTAGCCGAGTTTACCGTGCGCAAATTACTAGACCAAGGAGTGCAGGTACTCACCATGTCTGACCGCAGTTCGTATATTTATAAAACTGATGGATTGTCGATTGAAGATATTGACGACATCATGAAGCACAAACAGGCAGGCGAAAGCTTATCTTCTTTCAAGCGGGAAGACATAGCCGTAAAAGAAGGTGCCCCATGGCAAAGCGTTAAGGCAGATTTGTATTTCCCGTGTGCTACCCAAAATGAAGTAACCGAAAGTGATGCACAGCACATGGTGGAACATGCCATGGCCATAATAGAAGGAGCCAACATGCCACTAGAAGCAGCAGCCCAAAAAATCGTCCGCAACGCAAAAGTACTCTACGGCCCAAGCAAAGCTGCCAACGCTGGAGGGGTAAGTGTGTCTAGTTTGGAAATGTCACAAAATGCCGTAGGTGCCCAATGGACCGCCCAAGAGGTAGAAGAAAAACTACAGGAAATTATCAAAGGTATCCACGCCAGATGTGTACAGTACGGCACCACCGACGACGGCAAAGTAGATTATGTCAACGGTTCAAACATAGCCGGCGGAGTGAGAGTACTTGAGGCGATGGAGTTGTTGGGATGGTAAAAATACAACTTGTACGTCACAAAATAGGTTGATGTTTACGAATTTTTTTAATTGCTCTATACTGAAAAATAATGATGTCTGAAAAAGAATTTGAGGAAAAATATCCGTTCCGGTTTCTCGAAGCGACTGAAGTGATAGAGAAACTGAAACACTTGCCTCGTACTGGTTGGTTACAGTGGGACATTAGTCAGGCTGACGCAGAGACGGTGTTTGAACATACCCAAGCTGCCAGAAAAATGGCCGTTTCTTACAAAGACCAGTTAGGCTTATCTGATGATGAACTCAAAGAACTCATAGACATGATTGAGATTCACGACTGGCCCGAAGCCTTGGTGGGGGATGGAGTTATTCTTGGTGATGAGGAGGATGTAGAAAAACTACGTGCACACAAAAAAGCCCGTGAGCTAGAAGCTATGGCAACTATCTGTGACTCACTTCCTGATGGTGCCCATATATTGTCTTTGTATGTTCGATATGCCAACGGCGATGATAAGCTGGCCAAGCTAACAAAACAAATAGAAAAACTCCAGGCAGTGTTCAAAGCCGTCGAGTACGAAAATAAATACAAAAAAGTAGGTCTGACCAAAGAATTTATTCACTACACCAAAGACTTGATTCACGATTCATTTCTACAAACAGAAATGAAAGCAGCAGCATCACAACTACTGCCAGTAGCCCTCTTTTTCAGCACGTTCAGTTCAGCCATGATTAGTGTGCTGTTTATTATATAAACAAAGCCACTTCTAGTCTTAATGCGCTATACAGGCGGCTTCTTTAAATCGATATATTTATAAAATACAGCCATTTACTGTTGCTGTTTTATTATCTTTGACGTATAGTATCGCCAACTTGCCTTTGGGCAAATTTTCTATTGTCGCTCTGAATTAAGGGTTCATTAGGAAGGTTGCATGCGATTTATGACGAAAGTAATAGGTCAAATGTATGAAGCGAACGACGTTTATACATATATAAGTTAATTATCATTTTATGGCACGAGCATTTCCATTGGAAAAACTACGAAACTTCGGTATCGTTGCGCACGTAGATGCGGGTAAGACTACTACCTCAGAACGAATTTTGTTCTACACAGGTACGAGTCACAAAATCGGTGAAGTTCACGACGGAGCTACCGTTACAGACTGGATGGAACAAGAGCGGGAGCGCGGTATCACTATTACCGCAGCGGCTATTTCTTGTAACTGGACAAAAACACTCGAAGAAGATCGAACCAGTAAAGAACTAAAATATACATTTAACATTATTGACACTCCAGGACACATCGACTTTACGGCTGAAGTAAAGCGATCGATGCGTGTGCTCGATGGAGCGGTTGTAGTGTTTGACGGTGCTGCCGGAGTAGAACCACAGACAGAAACAAACTGGGGCTATGCCGACGAGGCAAACGTGCCGCGAATTTGTTTCGTAAACAAAATGGATAAGACTGGTGCTGACTTCGACTCCTCAGTGAAGTCTATTGAAGACCGACTTTCAAAGAAAGCGTGTCGGATTCAGATTCCCATGGGAGCAGAAAACGACATGCGTGGAGTAGTAGATCTCGTTACCATGAAGTCATATACCTTCTCTGGAGAAATGGGTACTTTGGTAACTGAAGAAGAAATTCCGGCCGAATTCCTTGAAGAGGCAAAAGCTCGTCGAGCAGAATTGATTGAGCGAGTGGTAGAGCACGACGATACACTCATGGAAGCCTTTCTAGAAGGGAAAGAACCATCACTTGAAGACCTCAAGAAGACGCTTCGAAAGGCAGTACTTGCCAACGAGATCTTCCCGGTCATGACTGGAACGGCGCTTCAGAATATTGGTGTACAACTTGTACTAGACGCAGTGGTGGACTACCTTCCTTCACCACTAGATCTCCCTGATACTCACGGAACTGACCCAAGAGACGAAGACGCAGAGTTGACCCGAAAGCCAACAGATGAAGAATCAATGAGTGCGTTGGTATTCAAACTGCAAGACGATAAATTTGTCGGGCAGCTGGCTTTCTTCCGAGTGTATTCTGGAACAGTGAAGTCTGGAACATACATCATGAACGCCTCAACTGGAAACAAAGAACGAATCGGACGAATCGTACGACTAATGGCAGACAAACGAGAAGAAGTAGATGAAGTGTATGCCGGAGAAATTGCTGCAGCGGTAGGAATCAAGGAAGTAAAAACCTCACACACTCTTTGTGATTTGGATGCGCCAATTTTATTGGAAACAATTACCTTCCCAGCGCCTGTGGTAGCGGTGCGAGTAGAACCAAAGACCAAGCAAGACCAAGAAAAGATGGGTGTTGCCTTGAAGCGACTGTCAGATGAAGACCCAACGTTTGTGGTTTCAACCGACGACGAAACAATGGAAACAATCATCGCCGGAATGGGTGAGCTACACCTCGACATTTTGGTCGACCGAATGAAGCGAGAGTTTGGTGTAGAAGCCAACATCGGACAGCCACAAGTTGCGTACCGAGAAACTATCCAACGACCAGCCGAAGGAGAAGAAAAATATGTAAAGCAGTCTGGAGGACGAGGACAATACGGACACGTAAAGATTCGAATCAAGCCACTAGAAGCCCTTGAACTAGATGCCGACGGTGAACCAAAGAAGATTGCCAAGAACGTGACCCGAGAAGATCACTTCGAATTCATCAACAACATTAAGGGAGGAGTTATTCCACAAGAATATATTCCAGCCGTAATGAAGGGATGTAAGGAAGCAATGACTCGAGGATTCGTAGCGGGATACAAAATGGAAGACGTATCTGTCGAACTATACGACGGTTCATACCACGATGTGGACTCCAGTGAAATCGCCTTCAAGCTAGCCGGAATCATGGCCTTCAAGAAAGCAGCCAATGCAGCCAGTGCGGTTATCCTAGAACCAATCATGAAGGTAGAAGTGAGAACCCCGGATGAATACGTAGGAGACGTCAACGGAGGAATTTCTTCAAAGCGTGGACAAGTAGAAGCGTCTGAAGAAATGGGAGGCAAAACAATTGTGAACGCAAAAGTGCCGCTTTCTGAAATGTTTGGTTACACAAATACCCTGCGGTCCATGACCCAAGGACGAGCATCAATGACTATGGAATTCGACCACTACGAAGTAGTACCACCAAACGTAGCGCAAGATATCAAGAAGTCACGAGGCATCTCAGTAGAAGCGTAATTCTCTTTAAAAAGAATTTGATTATAAAAACAGCACGTATGTGCTGTTTTTTATTTTGCGAAAGGATATAAAAAGCTGTGCAATTGCACAGCTGACTACTTTTTTTATCCGGAAACTGCTCATTTATTTCTTCTATACACAGATAGACGCATTCATCGGCAGATTGCTGCGGATGGACCGGGAATAATTATTTTAACTCCATGCTCATATTTTCCGTGGATGCTGCAGAATAGTGGGGGGTTGTTTTTAGGTGCATCAGTCGGGTTGGTCATTTTTATCTCCTGAGTATACTTGGGATTGGTGCTGTGGGACACTGACCAAAATACATACGTATAAATTAAGGCGTCAGGTGCTGTTTAGTTCGATAGTTAGCTAATCTTGCTCTTGAAATAGCTACATGACACAAAATATACTTGCAAAACTACACTGCTCTGATAGTATGGCTCCACTGCACGCAGGTTTTCCTGAGTGCGGACTGATAATATTCTGCTCTTTCTCACGTCTTGGTTTTAACCGAAACGCAGCGTTCTCGCGCCGTTTCGATTGAATACAAAGAACTCAACGCGCGAAAGAGCCTGAAGTTTCAATAGGATACTTTAGGTTTTTTTTGACAGATTTTGTTGGGTAATTATTATCGATACTAATTAAAGTATTTTATGGCTGAAGCATACGATCGAACAAAGCCGCACATCAACGTAGGAACAATTGGTCACGTGGACCACGGAAAGACTACTTTGACTGCAGCGATCCTCACTACCCTTAACGCTAAGGGAGAAGGATACACAGCAAACGTAAAGGATGTAGGAGAAATTGATAAGGCTCCTGAAGAAAAAGCACGTGGAATTACTATTTCGCTTTCACACTCTGAATACGAATCTCCAAGTCGACACTACGCACACATCGATGCGCCAGGTCACGCGGACTACATCAAGAACATGATCACGGGAGCAGCTCAAATGGACGGCGCTATTCTAGTGGTTGCGGCAACTGACGGAGCGATGCCACAAACACGTGAGCACGTTCTTCTTGCCAAGCAAGTTGGAGTACCACAAATGCTCGTTTTCCTAAACAAGTGTGACATGGTAGACGACGAAGAAATGCTTATGCTCGTGGAAGAAGAGCTACGAGAAATGCTAACTAAGGGAGGATTTGATGGCGAAAACGCTCCAATCATCCACGGTTCAGCACTTAAGGCACTGGAAGGAGACGCAGAGTACCAAGCAAAGATCATTGAATTGGTTGACGCGATGGACTCATTCTTTCCAACACCAATTCGAGACATGGACAAGCCATTTCTTATGCCCGTTGAGGACATCTTCTCAATCGAAGGACGAGGAACAGTGGTTACTGGTCGTGTAGAACGAGGAGTTGTAAAGGTAGGTGAAGAAATCGAAATTGTTGGAATCAAAGACACAACACTCACAACCGTGACTGGAGTTGAAATGTTCAACAAGCAATTGGATCAAGCACAAGCGGGAGACAATGCCGGTATCCTACTACGAGGTACCAAGAAAGAAGAAGTGCACCGAGGTCAGGTTCTTGCAGCGAAGGGTTCAATCACTCCGCACACAGAATTCGAAGCTGAGGTATACGTTCTATCAAAGGACGAAGGTGGACGTCACACTCCATTCTTTACTGGATACAAGCCACAGTTCTACATCCGAACAACTGACGTAACAGGAGACGTTACGCTAGCTGAAGGAACAGAAATGGTTATGCCTGGAGATACTGCAACGTTCAAGATCAAGCTTGTAGCGCCAGTAGCCCTAGAAGACCAAGCTAACTTTGCGATTCGTGAAGGAGGTAAGACTGTTGGAGCTGGAGTAGTAACTAAGATTGTTGCATAAACAATCGTACTAACACACTCAACATGGCTACAGACACAACATCAGAAAAATCAGCAGAAACAATAAATAAGCTTCGTATTCGAGTTCGTGCTTACGAGCACAAGATTCTCGATGCATCAGTCAAGCAGATTATTGACACTGCGATGCGTTTCGACGCAACCGTAGTTGGACCGATCCCACTTCCGACAGAAATTAAGAAGTACACGGTCAACCGTTCAACTTTCGTGCACAAGGACGCGCGAGAACAGTTTGAAATGCGTACTCACAAGCGAGTCATCGACATTCTAAATCCGAGTCCTAAAGTGGTAGAGGCTCTAACGAACCTCTCGCTCCCTTCAGGAGTCAACATCGACGTGAAAATGATGTAGCTTGAGCAAACGAGCGAGAGCGACTATTGCGAAAGTTCTCCAGTGTATTGTCCTTTTCCTAGGACGATACATCGGAGAGGCATCATTTAGGTAACTAACAGAAGTTGCTTTCATTCAATGTTCAGGCACTGTTGCCAAACACAAAGCCCGCCTCTTGGCGGGCTTTGTGTTTTTATATAAAAACAGACTCATATTCTGAGTCTGCGTTAAAGAAAAATAATTATTTCTTCTTACTTATTTTAGGATTTTTGTACCCTAGACCTTGTTTTTGCTTGTCGCTTTGCAGCATGTCAGCAATGCGACAACGGGTGAACGGCCTACTTTTAAGTTCGACTTCAAAACCAAATAAGCCATAATTTATAGTGACTAACATATTATGTGTTTTTTCTTCAAGGTTCTTCATGGGCTGTCCTTAGAACTGTATTACCAGTTATTAATATAACTACTAATAGTTATGATTGCAAATTCGCTCACCACTATAGTTATCCCCAAGCAGGGTGTTGCACATATTTGCTTTCGCCCTATAATGTGGATATAACAAGGAGGGCGAGATACAAGTAATTGTATCTCGCCTTTCTCTGTTATAAAGTAGTTGAGCTTTCAAGAGAAGCAAGATTACGTAGAATTTAGTAGTAATGCAGAAAAGCAACTAAACTAGTAGAAGAAGTTTGAACTTGTTCTTTATAAATTGTTCTTTAATCAATCAAAAGTTTTATGAAAAACTTAGAAGATAACAAAATGACGTTTCAGACCGAGAATTCCTGGATGATCCAGTGTCTCAGTCTGGCCACAATCGGTTTCTTGGCTGTTGAAAGCCTTGGCCCGATGATCGGATAACCATTTTGTAACGCGCAAAAGTCTTCGCTAAAAAGCGAGACTAGAAGACCTGATGGCACCGCAAGCGAATCAATCACCACTGATTAGCTTCCGATTCCATCAGGTCTTTTTTGTTTGAGTAAACGAGCATCAAGCGCGACTATTACGAAAATATACAGGCTCTTTTGCAGAATTCGACCTGCCAAGGGAGAATAAGCTGGCAAAGAGCGGTACGGAGCGTCATTTCGAGTATATTGATAGCTGGACTTCTTATGTAGATAAAGCAGCGTCTGACAATGCTGCTGCTTCAGAAAGGGAAGGTCTTTTAAAACAAATTCCAAATTGAGAAGTGTCGCACATCCTCTGTACCAACTAAGCGTGCTACTATTTGCACATGGGACAAGAATCATACAAGTCAACGCAGGCGCAAGAAGATTTTCAGATTTTAAATGCCGAAGTAAAACGTGCTCAGGGTGCACTCCTGGGGAAATGGTTTGATGGAGATGATGCGCAAGTAATGACGTGGTTGACTCAATCAGGCAACCCAGAGTTATTGCGCAGCGTAGTAACGAAATATTTGGAAAACCACCGTGGCGAAGTGGTAAATATAGATGAACTCATTGCAGAAGTAAAAAGTAAATCAGCGTCTGTAGAGGGTGAAGTTACTTTGCATTAGAACCCCTAATCCCGCAGTTTCGCGGGGAAACTGCGGGATTAGGGGTTTATTTTCCTTGTTTCTATTGCTTTTTTACTATAAATACGTATACTGTCCCCAGCTTTTAAGACCTATGTACGAAACTTGTTTTCGGACCAATGGGCACAAATCGCGCATTGTATGTGTGAGCTTGTGCTCGCCATATATGCGCGATTTGTTGTATGGGTCTAACACTTTTGTTATTAAGCTAATTTATTAGATAGGTTCATACTAAGATGAAATTCATTGTAGGAACAAAGACTGGCATGACGCAGGTCTTCGATGCCGATGGCGTTTGTAAAGCAGCGACCGTCCTTAAAGTTCTACCGACGACAGTGTCGCAGGTAAAGACTGTTGAAAAGGATGGATACGCAGCCGTACAAGTTGCTTCTGGTACTCAGAAAGAACACCGTGTCAGCAAAGCGGTCAAAGGACACTTCGGAAGTGCAATCGCACAAGCTCGAGAATTTCGACCGCGAAAAGGAGAAGAAGAACGAATGGGTGGTGTAGAAAAAGGAACAAACTATGACGTTTCTGCTTTTGCACCGGGTGATGATATTGCTGTTTGCGCAATCTCTAAAGGTAAGGGATTCCAGGGAGTAGTGAAGCGACACGGTTTTGCCGGAGGTCGCCGAAGTCACGGACAAAAGCACTCTGAGCGAGAGCCAGGGTCAATTGGAGCTACCGGAATCGGACGTGTACTCAAAGGTACCCGCATGGGTGGACGAATGGGTAGCGATACGGTTACCGTAAAAGGACTTAAGGTTCTACAAATCAATGCAGCTGAGAATATCATTGTGGTATCAGGAGCTGTGCCAGGTCGGAAAGGAACATTAGTAGAGGTCTTCGCGGCCTAAGTAATAACTATAATATGAATGCAAAAGTATATTCCAAAGAAGGGAAAGAAACTGGAAGTGTAGAACTTTCAGAAGCAGTGTTCGGTGTTACTTGGAACGCAGACCTTGTACATGAGGTAGTGGTTGGTATGCAAGCAAACGCGCGCAACAGCACTGCTCACACCAAAGACCGAAGTGAAGTACGCGGAGGTGGTCGAAAGCCATGGAAGCAAAAAGGAACTGGTCGCGCGCGACATGGTTCTAGACGAAGTCCAATCTGGACTGGTGGAGGTGTTACCTTTGGTCCCCGAAGCGAGAAAGACTACTCAGTAAAAATCAACAAGAAAGTACGAACCAAGGCGCTAGCCACTGTACTCTCTAAGAAATTTGCTGATGGAGAAGTATTCTTCGTTGACTCATTGAAAATGGACGCACCAAAGACAAAAGATGCGAAGACAACCCTCGCAGCGCTTGCGAAAGGATTCGATCAGGCTTTCCTCGCTACCAAGCGAAAGAATGCTGCCATCGTAGTGTTGGCCGATCGAGATCTTGCAACTGAAAAGAGTTTCCGAAACTTTGGAAATATCGAAGTAATTCAAGCAAAGGACGTCAACCCAGTTGAACTCCTCACTTATAAGTACGTAGTAGTTGCCGACGCATCAAGCTCTGTTGAGATTCTTGAAAAGCGAGTCGTACCAACTGCTGCTAAGTCAAAATAGTTATGGCTCTCTTTGGAAAAAAGAAAGAAGTAAAAAAAGAGAGTGCTAAGGAGGTGGAGAAGGTAGATGTGTCTTTGGCACAAGCTACTGATCGAAACCTTTCGGCTGTAATTATCGCACCACGTCTGACAGAAAAGACAGTGGGACTTGGAGAAAAGAACGTGTACACCTTTGTGGTGAAGCGTGATGCCAACAAGTTCCAGGTACGTGATGCAGTAAAAGCTCTCTACAACGTGACGCCGGTGAAGGTAAACATCGTAAATAAAAAACCAGCAGAACGTATGGTTGGGAGTCGAAACCGTACAAAGCACGTGACCGGAATGAAGAAGGCCTACGTGTATCTTAAAAAAGGTGACACCATTAACATTGTCTAGTTATGAAAAAGTACAAACCAACATCTGACGGACGACGTGATGGTTCAGTTATCGAATACAAGAAATTCCTGACTACAACCCAAAGTAATCCGCTAAAGAAACTTACCAAAGGTAAGCGAAGCACTGGGGGACGAAACAGTGATGGTCGAATCACGACGCACTATCGAGGAGGAGGAAACAAACGAACATATCGACTTATCGACTTCAAGTACGACAAGCATGATGTGCCAGCAAAAGTTGAATCACTGGAGTACGATCCAAACCGAACAGGATTTATCGCACTGGTATGTTACCTAGACGGAGAACGACGATACATTCTAGCACCACAAAAGTTGGCTGCTGGTGACCAGATCATTACATCTGAAACAGCGAAAGTGAAAGTAGGAAACCGCCTACCACTACATGCGATTCCAGTTGGAACATACGTCTACAACGTAGAAATCAATCCCGGAGCTGGTGCACGACTTGGTCGTTCAGCTGGAAACGTGATTGAGGTTGTGGCGCAAGATGCAAAGCTTACTTCTATCAAGTTGCCATCATCAGAAATCCGAAAAGTACAAAACGGTGCTTGGGCTTCAGTTGGTACAGTATCAAATGAAGAACACCGTTTGGTATCAATTGGTAAAGCGGGACGAGCACGACACATGGGACTTCGACCGAAGACTCGTGGAGCGGCGAAGAACGCAGTTGATCACCCACATGGAGGTGGTGAAGGTAAGTCTCCCCGGGGACACCGACGCCAGCGAACCAAGCAAGGGCGACCAACCGGAAAGGGTCAAAAGACTCGATCACCAAAGAAGTACTCAAACAAACTCATCGTCTCACGGCGAAAGCCAGGACCACTCATGGGTGGAAAGCGGTAAAGCAAATAAAAACACCTCGCAAGGGGTGTTTTTATTTGCTTTAGTGTCTGACTTGCGTCAGACACGACCGCTTTCCAAGTCGGAGCTTATGAGAAGTACCTCGAGCACGAAGAATTAGGGTGAACAGTGACATTGAGTTACTGTTCACAGGTCGAGAGTACTTACTAAAATTGGAGCAAAGCGAACAATTATAGTTAGTAACTCGTGACGAAAGGGGTAAAAACGTTTTCCAAAAAAAACCGGCATGTGCCGGTTTTTTGTTGTGTCGGTATGAGGCTGGTGTTTGCGTTGTAGCGGATATACGTAATAAATAAAAGGACGATAATCAGTGATTACCGCCCTATTTTAGGTTGCTTTCTTTATTCCTTAATTCTCGAAAGGTACTCTATGAACTGTGTTATTTTTCGGAGGAGGCTTACGTTTTCTGACCACAAGCTCATACTCCGGGTTAATTCATATGGCATTGATGATTTCAGCAATGACATGCGGTAAGCCTGGTCCAAATAACCGATGAAATGAAACGTGGTCAACGTGCCTGACATAGGAAATGTTTGGTGTCTCATTTTTTCCGCCGGCACAACGTGGTTTCCGATGATGGCGGGTCCTCTTGTCTTTGGATACTTTTCTTCTACCAGTATTCATGAAACTTCTCCTGTAAAGTACTTTTACTATTTTTACAACATTTACCAAGGGTATTCAAGTTTATTACGTAGATGAACTGCTTGAAGAGATGTTACAATGCATGGACTAACAAATAATCATTACCATTATGCGGGTTTCAAGTATTACATCACAAGCAAGGTTTATTATTATCGCTCTGTTTTTAGCTACGTTTGTTGCTGTGCCTGCTATGGCTTCAGCGCAAAGTGCGAATGAGTGTTCGTTCTCTCGGACGCTTGAAATGCAAGTGGACGGGGAAGACGTGCGCTGTTTGCAAACGTATTTGAATAATGCTGGCTTCCAAGTCGCAGATACGGGTCCAGGTTCACCGGGAAACGAAACATCCCTGTTTAGAACACTCACCGAAGAAGCAGTTATTAAGTGGCAGACGGCAAATAACGTTACCCCAGCTAGTGGTGTCTTTGGTCCAGCCTCTCGAGCAGCATACTTGATTGATCTGATTGAAAATCTACAAGAGCAAAAAGCAGATCAAACCGTGGCAACAATTCCTTCTCAGGCGGTTGCGGTAACACCTGCTCCGCAAGTGGCTGGAGTCACAACCAACGCCGAGCGCGAAAAGCGCGAAGCTGTCGAACGAACACTGCAAGCAACAATGAAAGTTGTGCTCGATACCTTTGATGAATTAGAAGACGTACGAAAGGATGACCCAGAAGATGCAAAAGACATTGAAGAGGACTTACGGGAATCAATCGAAACACTCTTTAATGCGTTAGGCATGTATTTTGATGAAGATTACACTGACTCAGAAGAAGAAGCTGCAGAAGCACTTGACGACGCCAATGACGCATTTGAAGATGCTGGAGGAGAGTCTGCCGCGAGCGAAGCTGAAGATTTGATTGAAGACGTGGAAGATATGTTTGAAGATGTATCCGATTTATTTGACGAAGCAGAAGACGACGATGCTGACGTGGGCGACGCAGAAGACCTTCTTGAAGAAGCAGAAGATTTGCTTGATGATGCACGGCAAGCATTTGAAAATCGTATTTACCGACAAGCAGTTAGTGATGCTTTGGATGCAGAAGAACTGATTGAAGAAGCCGAGGATGAAATCGACGTGGTCGGAGAAAACGACGCCAACCGTGCGGTTGAAGATGCGATAGACGAATTTGAAGAAGCCGAAGATGAAATCAAGGATGCCAAAGACGATGGAAATGACGTGGACAAGGCTGAAGATTATCTCGATGATGCGGAACGAGAGATTAAGCGGGCCGAAGCAGCCCTTGATGACAAGGACTATACTGACGCAGTAAGGTTTGCAAAAGAAGCAGAAGATCTTATCGAAGAAGCCCTTGATGCAATTGAAGGTAAAGATGACGAGGATGATGCAGAAGAAGCTTTAGATGATGCGTGGGACGAGTATCGAGATGCCCAAGACGACATTGAAGATGCCGATGATGATGGAAAGAATGTGCGTGATGCCGAACGATACCTCGACGATGCCAAGGATTTGCTCGACGATGCAGAAGATGCATTAGATGATGAAGACTGGGACGAAGTGATGGACTTGGTAGAAGACGCACTAGATGAAATCGACGACGCACTAGACGAATTATAGGAATGACAATAAAAAACGGTGAAGCCTTAAAAGCTTCATCGTTTTTTGTATGCTCGCTAGTACGCAGTTATTACTGCTCGGGCTTACGGTCCCTTTCTTTGAAGGTATAGTCGCGTAGCGATTTTTCTTTTTGTAGAGCGGGGAGAATGTTACTTGGGCTGCTGGTGTGGACGGCGACATTCTGGACACTCTGGCCAGTGATTATGAGTTCGCAGCCGGCAGTGGTGTAGACAATAGTCACAAATCGCTTACCGCTTTTATTACGACTAGTGGTACTGATTTGTCCCGGGGCAATCATTTTGATTCCTGGTACTTTCATCAGCACCTTTACCACTGCTTGTGCAGTTTCGGTGAGAGTAGTATGTTCTTTTCCTCGTGGTTTTGGCATGTTAGTAGGGTAGCACAACTGCGTAACTTCTGTGGAGATTGGGAGACACCTATACTCTGCCCTAGGACAAGGGCAGATTACTGGTGTATATTCAAAATATAGCCTTCAGCCATTTTTTCATATAAAAAAACCGGAAGTCGCGTATGCGAGCTTCCGGTTTGTGCAACGAAGATAAATCTATGGCCAAACGCTTTTTTGGCTAAGAGATGCGTTAGAATTTTTAATCATATCCAGAACCATTAGGTGATCAGTCGCAGATAATACTTCAAAATAGCAAGTACCCATGCCCATATGTGAGTACATAAAACTATGATTTCTGACTTGTATCATGTATCTCCAGCTGTCTCCATAATCTACGCCACAAACATTTTTTATAATCAAGAGTATAGATGGATTTCCACTCAAAATTATTGAGTGTCTATGAGAAGACAGGATATTCATCTCTTCTTGACTAATATTTAATGCTGCTAGGTAAGCATCCGATTGTGTAACTGCGTCAGCAAATAGATGAACTGCATCTTTTTGAGCCATTTGTATAAATTGTGAAATACTTTGCGAGGCAGCGTTGTCTATCTCTATGCAAGGTACAGCTACAATAGCTTTTTTCATTTTAACTCTCCATTATTCAATTGTTTAGGTGTATAAAGAACTAACCTTATTATAGCACCATATTGATTTATGTCAATAGACACTAATCTATTTCAGTCTCTTATTATGTTGACTTTTATATGTAATTCGCGTATTCTCATCGGGTTCCAACCTCTTGTGTGTGGTCCATCTAACCACACACTACGAAGTTAAAATTGTAGTAACAAAATTGGGAATTCCCCTTAAGGCCGGCCGTTACCTGTCTTTGCGGGGGTTTCCCACTACCGCACCTGTTACGTGCGGATTTATACGTAATTCATTTTGGGTTATGTGTGAAGAATTATTCATTAATTGTGAGTGTTGTGGTTGTTTAGAGTTATTCGTCCAGTGATTTGCCCAAGGGCAGAACAAATCAGGACATAAATTCATAATAGTCATTACATTCCTTTATTCATTCAATGTCACGATCACTCTATAAAGGACCATACGTAGACGCAAAGCTCCTAAAAAAGATCGCCGGTAAGAAGCCCGGAGAGAGTGTAATCAAGACCTGGGCCCGAAACTCAGTTATCTCACCAGAAATGGTAGGTCACAAGTTTGGTGTGCACAACGGTCGCGATCACATCGAAGTTTTAGTTGCTGAAGAAATGGTAGGACACAAGCTTGGAGAATTTTCTCCAACGAAGAAGTTCCATCGTCACGGAGGTAAGATGCAGAAAGAACTAGAACAGAAGAAGAAGGAAGCCGAAATCGCAGCAGCTAAGGCCTCTAAATCCTCATAATTCTTATGAAAGCAATTCTTAAAAATTACCGTCAGTCACCGCGAAAGGTTCGCCTTATCGCCGACTTAGTACGAGGAAAACGAGTCAAGGACGCGCTAACGCACCTACAATTCGTAGACAAGCGAGCTTCAGAGCCGTTTGCGAAAGTGATTAAGTCAGCAGTAGCAAATGCTGTAGACCTAGGAAAGAGCACCGAACTACTCTTCATCAAGGAAGTGCAGGTCAACAAAGCAGCGACCCTCAAGCGTTCTATGCCACGAGCCCGTGGTTCAGCTTCAAAAATTAACAAACGTAACAGCCATATCTCAGTTGAGCTCGGCGAGAGGAAAAAATAGATATGACACACGTAGCACATCCATATATCCAACGGATTGGAGTCAACCGAGGCTGGAAGAGCCGATGGTTCACTACTAGTCCTGCAAAGTTCCGAGAGTACGTTCGTGTTGATGCAGCCCTACGAAAAATGCTTGATAAGCGTTTGAAAGGTATGTCAGTTGACGCAATCGAAATCGAACGAAGCCAAAAGGATATCCGAATCATCATTAAAACTGCTCGACCAGGATTGGTTATTGGTCGTAGCGGAGAAGGTATCAACAAGCTAAAGAAGGATATTGATCTCTTCTTGCGAAAGCAAAAGACTTCAGAGAATCAAGAGCTTAAGATTGATATCGAAGAAATCCGTTCACCAGAATCAAGCGCCCGCATCGTCGGACAAATGATTGCTGAAGGACTAGAAAAACGAATGACATTCCGTCGCGTTATGAAGCAAACAGCCGAAAAGGTGATGGCAAACCGAGATGTTCAAGGAGTTCGTATCTCACTCGCTGGTCGTCTTGGTGCGACAGATATGGCCCGAAAGGAAGACTTGAAGAAAGGTCGAGTACCACTACAAACACTTCGAGCAGACATCGACTTCGCTCGGGTTGAAGCTAATCTTCCGTACGGAGTGATTGGTATCAAGGTGTGGATATACCGAGGAGAAGTATTCGAAGATCGTAAGGCAGGCCAAAAAGAATCAGAGGCGCGTCCAACACGTAACCGATAATAATTCCGTATGTTATTCCCAAAAAAAGTAAAACACCGAAAGTGGCAAACTAATCGTATTAGTGTCGCTAGGCGAAATCGCCCAGATACACGAGGTATCACGGTTGCCTATGGTGAGTTTGGACTCAAAGCATTGACTGCTTCTCGAGTGCGATCAAACCAAATCGAAGCTGCTCGTCGAGTTATCTCACGAACAATGGGTAAGCAAGGTAAGTCTTGGATTCGAATCTTTCCTGACCGACCGATTACCAAAAAAGCCGCAGAAGTACCCATGGGTAAGGGAAAGGGTGATCCCGATCACTTCGTTTTCCAGGTACAACCCGGACGAATTCTATTTGAAATCGACGGTGTAACCGAAGAAGTAGCAAAGGAAGCATTCCGAAAGGCGTGCGCAAAATTACCAGTCCAAGGCAAACTTGTGCGTCGTGACGACACAAGCGTGTAATCTCTAAATATCTATATCTATGATAAACATGACAGATATCCGAAAAAAATCTGAGACAGAACTCACCGAAGTGGTGGAGGCTGCTCGAGAGACTCTTCGGACAGAGCGATTTAAAGACAAGTTTAGTCGAAAGGCAAACGTGATCCAAAACGCCAAAACAGAGATTGCTCGCGTATTGACTGAGCTCACAGATCGCCGACGTAACCCAGAAACTAAATAGCGTATGAGTACCGAAAAAACAACAAGCAACGGGCGTGTGCTCCGCGGGAAAGTTGTGTCATCAAAGATGACTGACACTATCACCGTAGCGGTAGAGCGATATGTGAAGCACCCAAAGTACAAAAAGTTCCTTCGACGGACAAAGAAGTTTCTTGTGCATGACGCAGGAAATACTGCCAAGGTAGGGTCAACGGTCGACATTAAAGAAGTTAATCCAATTTCAAAGCGAAAATCTTTCGCTTTGGTAACTACAAAGTAGTATGATTCAGACACAAACAATGGTTAAAATTACCGACAACTCTGGCGGTAAAACAGGCCGAGTCTTCAAAGTACTTGGTGGTTCTAAGAAGCGATATGCCGAAATTGGAGAGACAGTGGTACTAGCCGTACAAACAGCTGAACCGCGAAAGCAAGTAAAGAAAAAAGACATTGTATACGGAGTAGTAGTACGACAACGAAAAGCGTTTCGTCGAAAGGACGGTTCTTACGTAAGCTTTGATGATAACGCAGTGGTGCTTATCGACAAAGAAAAGAAAGAGCCGCGAGCTAACCGTGTATTTGGTCCAATTCCCCGTGAGCTTTCAGAAGCTGGTTATCAGAAAATTGTGTCGTTGGCACCAGAAGTCGTCTAACGTGTAACTATTCAATTATATGAAAATCAAAAAAGGAGACACGGTAAAAATTATCGCTGGTAAGGACAAAGGAAAGACTGGTTCAGTCATTGCTACCCTAAGCGAAACGCACCAAGTAGTAGTAGAAGAAGTAAACGTAGTGAAGCGACACCAGAAGAACAAACGAAGTCGCTCACAAGGACAAATTATTGAAAAAAGTATGCCGATTCACGTGTCTAACGTGTCACTAATGGAAGGAGACAAAGCTGTTCGAGCTGGGTTTGCTTTTGAAGGTGAGGGAGATAAACGAAAGAAAGTTCGGGTATCAAAGGCTACTGGTAAAACTATTTAATTCATTAGAGTATGGAAACTGTACAGACTCGCATCGCATCGGTATTTGAAACACTCAAGGGTGATTTTGGATATAAGAATGTAAATGAAGCACCAACTATCGAAAAGGTAGTGGTATCGGTAGGGACTGGACGCATTGAAGACAAAGGTAAGATTGCTTTGATTCAAGATCGACTGGCAATGATTACTGGACAAAAAGCGGCTCCTCGAGCTGCACGTATGTCAATCGCATCATTCAAATTGCGAGAAGGTGATATTGTTGGTTACCAAGTAACCCTACGCGGACAACGGAAGATGGAATTTTTGAACAAGCTCATCCATATTGCACTGCCACAGACGCGAGACTTTCGTGGTCTTAAAGTTTCGTCTATCGACGAAATGGGTAACTACACGCTGGGTATCAAGGACAATACCATTTTCCCTGAAAATGCAGACGAAGACATCAAGGATATATTTGGTATGTCTATCACTATCGTGACGACTACCAATGACAAAGCAGAATCAGAGGCACTACTCCGACACATCGGATTCCCACTGAAGAAGCCAGAAGTTGCTGAATAACTTTTATTTAGTATAGAAAAAACATCGTGCGCTTGCGCATGGTGTTTTTTTAATAAGAAGTCTTTGACAAACGTTCATGGTTTGGTATAAGAGATAAGGAGCTGTCATAAAATACATATAAAGAGGGGACATGTATGGATTTAGAAATAGTAATCATCGTAATCACCGTAGTTTTGGCGATACTGGTTGTTTATAGGCTGTTTAAGTTTCCTACCAAAGACCCTGAGATAGTCGTCTGCAGGTTTTGTGGAAGTGTGGAGCTTTCTGGCACATGGCATGGATGTAGTGCTATGGGCTTAAGGGGTTTTGAATCTCAAAAAGTCAGTCTCGAAAACACTGCATATTTTGTTTCATTGGAAGAAGTAGCAAAAAAAACAGATAACTGGTGTCGATCTTCTGAGAATTTGGATACAATAAGAGCAGAAAACCAGAGTAACGTCATGCCTAAAAAAGAGTCGTGAAAAAAGTGCCGCAAATTTTTAAAAAAAGCCAAACCGCTGAGCATCTGCTCGGCGTTTTCTTTTGCGTGTGTGCATAAGAAAAACCCATCGTGAGATGGGCTTTTAGGGCATAAAACTTAGACTGGCCTGCAGGTTGGGCTTACCTTGACGCATGACGCAATCACCATCTTTGGTTTATTGTCGTGCTCGCTAGTGAACACTGCAGTACAAACGCCATCGCCGTCACATATTGGGTCAATCTCATCGATAGATTCGACAGGTTTGTATTGTTGGATGACAAATAGTCGCATTTTTTCTTCCGGTGTCTTTGCAAGTAACGCCGGCACTATAGTCGCGACTAAGATTACTAGTATTGCAGCGACAATCATTAATCCGGTAAGGGTAAAGCCTTTACTTTTCATATGTATACCTCGATGATAGAACGTAACTGTTGATACTAAAGCATATGGGTAATGAGATGTATATACACGGGACATATTTTAGCTTATTTTCTATTGCTTTTTGGGGGTATTCTGGTATTGTGGCGGGTAAGACGAGTAGTGGTTTTCTGTTGATAACACTAGACGTTGAAGGCGAGCTGGGCTTAGGCCCAACACGCCGGATTTATTCGGGAGTACGTCACCACATCTTGGTGATACGGCTCCAAACAACATAATATAGAGGACAATGGCTGAAAGTGCTTTTTCTGAACCTAGTTTAGAATAATCGCTTTCATGCATTGCTTCAGTTAATTAAAATGGCACGAAAAGCTTTAATCATCCGCGCTTCGCGGACACCAAAGTTCAAATCGCGTGTAGTCCGACGGTGCAAAGTTTGCGCTCGAGGAAAAGGATACATGCGTGACTTCGATATGTGTCGAATTTGCTTCCGCGAACACGCACACGAAGGATATATACCAGGCGTAAGAAAATCATCATGGTAGGCGATACAATTGGCGACCTAATAATTCGCCTGAAGAACGCTGGAGCAGTAAAAAAGAATACGGTATCAATGCCATATTCAAAATTGCGACAAGCAGTTCTCACAAAGCTCGTTGATGCTGGCTACGTAGCTGGTACCACAACAAAAGGAAAATTAGTACAAGAAAAAACCCTCGAAGTGACACTTCGCTACGAAGACGGAGCACATCGTATCAACGGTGTGAAGCGTGTTTCAAAGCCAGGTCGACGTCTCTACACGAAGGTGGCGGATATTCATCCGATTAAGTTTGGAAGGGGACACATCATCCTTTCTACTCCAGCAGGAATCATCACCGGTGAGGAAGCGCGAGAGAAGAAAGTAGGTGGTGAACAACTTTTCATTATTTGGTAAGTATGAGTCGATTAGGAAAAATTCCAGTAGTAATCCCTGCAGGAGTAACAGTTACTCTTGAGAATGGTCTACTGACGGTAAAAGGACCAAAAGCGACACTCACTCGTGTGTTTAAAAGTGATGTCACTGTTGTCATCGAAGGCGACACCATCACCCTAAGCCCAGGAGACACTCCAGCTGCAAAAGCATTATGGGGAACCTATGCTGCGCACCTACGAAACATGATCACTGGTGTAACCGAAGGGTTCACTAAGATTCTTGAAATCGAAGGAGTAGGATATCGAGCAGAAGTAAAGGGGAAAGAAATCGTACTCAATGTCGGATTCTCTCACCAGGTGATGCTTGAGATTCCAGAAGGTATTACTGCAGAAATCGTTAAGAGTGTTATTACTCTTACGGGAGCAGATGTCGATGTGCTTGGACAGTTCGCTGCCAACGTACGAAAGGTGAAGAAGCCTGAGCCATACAAAGGAAAGGGTATTCGATACCAAGGTGAATACATTATTCGTAAGCAAGGTAAGAAGGCTGTATAGGCTTGTCATAATTCAATATGGAAAAATCACAATACAAAACAGAAATGCGGGCCAAGCGACACAATCGTCTGCGTCACAAAATTTCTGGTACGGCTGCTCGACCACGTTTGGCTGTCTTTCGAAGTAATAAGTTTGTGTACGCACAGCTTATTGATGACGAAACACAAAAGACGCTAGCTGCGGTAGATTCACGAAAAGAAACAAAAGGAAATTCAGTTGAAAAGTCTCAAGCAGTCGGAGCGGAAATCGCAAAGAAGGCAACAGCACTTAAGATCACTGAGGTAGTATTCGACCGAGGAGGATTCCGATACCAAGGAATCGTTGCGGCTCTAGCAGACGCAGCTCGAGCAGGAGGACTAAAGTTCTAGACCTGAAAATTATTTAACTAAACATTCAAAATGAGTGAAACTAAACAGCAGGAAGCTACAACTGGCTTAAAGCCAGATGCTGCGGTGCAAGCACCAGCAGCTGCAGCGCCTACAACAGGCGCAGCAACCGATGCACCCGCTGCGACACCAGGAGATCGACCGACACGAAGTCCACGAGGACGACGAGGCGGAAGTAGTGATCGACGAGGAGGCGCAGGTGCTGCAGGAGGACGTCGACCACGACGAGGTGGCCGACAAGAACGAGTTCGTCCTGAATTCGATCAGAAAATCGTTAGTATCCGTCGAGTAACTCGAGTGATGGCTGGTGGACGACGATTCTCATTCTCAGTCTCTATGGTGATTGGTGATAAGAAAGGTAAGGTTGGAGTAGGAATCGGAAAGGCTGGTGACACACAACTTGCTATTGAAAAAGCTGTCCGTGATGCCAAGAAAAATATGATCGTGGTACCAATGGACAAAGAAGGAATGATTCCACACGACGCACACATCAAGTATGCATCAAGTGAGGTAATGATGATGCCAGCCCCCGGGCGTGGACTTGTCGCTGGGTCTTCAGTACGAACCGTACTCGAACTGGCTGGAGTAAAGAACGTTACTGCAAAAATCTTTTCCCGAAGTAAGAACAAACTTAATAACGCACGCGCTGCAGTCGAAGCGCTCAAGACACTTAAGAAGGGCTAGTCTATGCAACTTCATGAATTAAAGCCAACCGCTCCTCGTAAGACAGCCAAGCGAATTGGTCGCGGAGGAAAGCGTGGTAAAACATCTGGAAAGGGTCACAAAGGTCAGAAGGCGCGAGCTGGTAACAGCACCCGTCCTGAAATGCGAGACATCATCAAAAAGATTCCAAAGCTTCGAGGTCACGGTATCAACCGAGCCCGAACAGTTAACCCTGATCGAGTGCGACCAGTAGTGATCAACGTTTCTGCGTTGGAAACTGCGTTTGAAGTAGGAGCAATAGTGAATGTACGTTCACTCGTAGCAGCTGGCGTAACTGAAACAGTAAAGCGACGAGCACCACAGGTGAAGATTCTAGGTAACGGTAGTCTCACGAAGAAATTAATAATCGAAGGTTGTCAGGTCTCGCAGTCAGCGAAAGAAAAGATCGAAGCAGCTGGCGGAAGTGTGAAATAAGGGTTAGCATATACATATGCAAACATTTCTTCACAAACTAAAAGTAATCTTTACCGAATCGACAATTAGAAATCGCGTGTTCTTCGTGCTCGCGGCTCTGGTGGTCTTTCGTGCCCTTGCTTCTATTCCAATTCCTGGAGTGGACGCAATTGTTTTAGAACAGTTTTTCTCAAACAACCAATTTCTTGGTTTGCTCAACATCTTCTCTGGAGGAGGTTTGGCTAACCTGTCTATTGTAATGCTTGGGGTTGGACCGTTTATTACGGCATCAATCATCATGCAGCTTATGACAGTGATGTCATCCAAGCTAAAAAGCCTATACACTGAAGAAGGGGAGGCAGGACGAGCGAAGTTTACGCAGTATAGTCGTATGATTACGCTGCCGTTGGCTATCTTGCAAGGGTTTGGATTCCTTACACTATTGCAAAACCAAGGAGTTATCAGTGGGCTTTCTACTTTTGAATTCGTGGTAAACGTCATCCTTGTGGTAGCAGGTTCTATGCTATTGATGTGGATTGGAGAGCTGGTGACTGAGTATGGTATTGGAAACGGTGTGTCTATCCTTATCTTTGCAGGTATCGTAGCTACACTTCCATCGACAGCAAGTCAGCTCTTCTTCTCATACGATCCTTCACAATTGCCGCTCTACATTGGATTCTTCGTCATTGCGATCGGAATCATCTATGCAGTGGTTGTAATGACCGAAGCGGAACGGCCAGTGCCGATTACCTATGCTAAGCAAAGTCGTGGTGGTTCTACGTATGGTTCAAGCCAATCATACTTACCAATGCGGCTAAACCAAGCTGGAGTGATTCCCATCATCTTCGCGCTATCGATTATTCTCTTTCCACAGATGCTCCTTAACATCCTTTCGGCGTTTGATATGCCATGGGTAGCCGGAGCAAATGATGTAGTGACTGGATTCCTTGCCAACCAATGGGCGTATGGAGCAGTGTACTTTACACTGGTATTCCTCTTCACCTTCTTCTACACTGCAGTAACGTTTGATCCAGAAGCGGTATCAAAGAACTTGCAGCGAAGCGGTGGATTCATTCCTGGTATTCGACCGGGGGCGAAC
>Ga0306872_100053_pt1 | contig 50553 bp, 53 predicted proteins | sample AntRauMeHopE1498_FD_190455 | JGI IMG/M metagenome (GOLD analysis project Ga0306872, IMG submission 190455) | Saline lake microbial communities from Rauer Islands, Antarctica - Metagenome Hop E1 #498 (v2) (version 2) | ecosystem: Environmental > Aquatic > Non-marine Saline and Alkaline > Saline ...
GACCCCCCTAGTCTCCACAAAGTGAAAAACCCTCCCGGAAGCGGGAGGGTTTTTCAGTATCTTGAGGATCTAAAAGTTATTAAACGACAAAGCCAGGAATCTCTCCCTGGCTTTGTCGTTTTAAATTATTTGTGAATTATGCAAGCAACGCTGCTGGGTCAATTCCTGCTGGAACTAGCACTGAGTCGATTACGTGGATAACACCGTTAGATGCTTCGATGTCGGTTGCGGTTACCTTGGCGGTGCCATTGATAACTACGCCCTCTGAGGTGTCAACTGCCATTGTTGATCCCTGAACTGTTGGAACATCACCGGTTGTGACGTCTGCTGCGTGTACCTTGCCTGAAACTACGTGGTAGGTAAGGATTGCCTTTAGGGCATCGACGTTCTCTGGAAGCAATAGTGCTGCTACTAGACCCTCTGGAAGGGCTGCGAATGCGTCGTCGGTCGGTGCGAAGACGGTGAATGGACCTGCGCTCTGCAGTGTCTCAACTAGGCCTGCTGCACCAAGTGCTGCTGCCAAAGTGGTGAATGATCCGGCTTCTACTGCTACTTCAACTATGTTTTTGTCTGTCATGATTTCCTCAATTGTTCGATCTCGGTAATATACGGAACGAAAGTCTCGAGTCGTACATAAAGTGCAACAGGGGTTGTTTGCATTCATTCCGCAGCGGTATCGATGTTCACTCTAAGCAGATAAACAGACCCTACCTACCTGCCAGAAGTTGCGATCGGATGGGTATCTAGCATCTTGGCTTTTGCCATAGCATTGGGGTATTGGCCGATTTTCATGAGGCATGCATTTAGGGAGGTACCGTGCCCAGGCACATTCTGCTTATTTCACTCCCACTAGTTTTGCTAGCGGGCTGCGGTTCCAACCCTTTGGACTCAGAGACCACTCAGACGCCAACGGAGCCTGTTCAAGGCTATTCGGCTAGTGACTTTAGGCTCATTGCCGATGAGAGCTGCAGTCGAGCGCTCGAGTTTGGGGTGTCCGAAATTGAGACCGGAACATCCGGTTTCGAACAGGTACTGGTTCCCAAGGACGAAGGTTACGAAGGCTATAGCGCCGCATATTTTCAACCGGAAGATACCTACGAACTGATTTATGAAACCGACTGGTTCGCGGTTTGTGCGGCGAGCAATACTTATGCCTTGTCTGAGGAGGCGGGGGCTGAGGCCGGTATAGCTGTCGAATATCTCGCTGAAGATGAAGTATTTGAAACCACCCAGGACTTTGGTGAGTTTGGAATCAGTGTCGTTAGGTACAGCGTGGTAGATGGCTACTTCGAAGAGGTCACATACGTTGAGGCCGGTGAATCCGGAGTCGTTTCGATTAGCTACGGACCGCTTACGGAAGACCAGAAGCAGATAATCAGAACTGCGGTTGATCGCCTTGCGCCGGTGGAGTAAATAGGTTCCATCGAAATCTATTTAAAGCAATAAAGCCGGAGATTTCTCTCCGGCTTTATTGGAATCACTTGGCTGTTTTAGCCAAGCAATGGGGTTACATCTAGCCCTGGTGGCAAGATAACCGCATCGATCACGTGGATGACACCGTTAGATGCAATGATGTCGGTCGCTGTGACATTGGCTGTTCCGTTCAGAACAACTCCCATCGAAGTGTCAACCGCGATGTTTGATCCTTCAACAGTTGGGACATCACCGGTTGTGACATCAGCCGCAAGAACTGTGCCAGAGACCACGTGGTAGGTAAGAATTGCCTGCAATACTCCAACGTTTTCTGGAAGAAGCAGTGCATCCAACAATCCAGCTGGCAATGCCGCAAATGCTTCGTCAGTTGGTGCAAAAACGGTGAATGGTCCATCGCCCTGCAAGGTGGTCACTAGGTCGGCCGCTGCCAAGGCTGCTGCCAAAGTGGTGAACGTTCCTGCACCCACGGCTACATCAATGATGTCGCCTGGAGCCTCGGTTGTGGCTTCTTCTGTAGGTGCTTCTTCAACCTCAGAGGTCTCCACTGGCTCTACAGTCTCTTCATCCGCCGGAGCACACCCGGTAAGAGCTAGCGCCGCGATTGCGACGCCGGCAAGGGCTGTTAGTGTCTTAGCTTTTCTCATTGCGATTCTCTTTTCAATTTGAAGTAGTTCCGATGCAACAGATTTACACCAGGACTCAAAACTAACAAGAGCAATTGTTTGTCTGGTGTGTAAATGGTGGGACTTCTCTGGCAATCCTCTGGGTAGTTGCCTAGTGCCAGCTCAAATTTAAGAGCTAAAGAGGGCTGGGTCGCAAGGTGGTCAGATGTGTCTTAGTCGGCAGAGGGTTTGATCAGCAGCTCTTCTAAAGCCAAGCGTTCAGCCTGCCAGCTATTGATTGCGTGATCTGAGGGGTAGCCAATCGACATGCCACAAACCAGGGCGTAGTCATCGCTTACCTCGAACTCTTCTCTAATAATGTCTGGGTAATTGCCGAGGTAGCCCTGAGCGCAAGTGCCGAGACCACTTGCAGTGGCAGCCAGCATTGTCGCCTCCATGTATAAACCAAGATCTAGAGTTCCAAATTGGTCAAGACCCCGGTGGGTGAAAAAGAAAAGTGCAGTAGGTGCCCCAAAAAACTCGTAGTTGCGCTCAAGAAAGTCGAAGCGAGCCTTTGAGTCGGTGCGATCTATTTGGAGCGTGTCGTAGATGCCTTTACCTACCCTTTGGCTTCTCTGCAAAAGCACATCCGGGTAGGGATTCTGGTGCGTAAAATCTGGATTTCCTCCCATGCCTGGAAGCTCTGCAGAATCCCTTAATCTACTGACTAGCGCTTCACTGATTCGATCGCGCTGCTCTTTTTGAGCTATCGCGATCTGAAAGGGCCTGGTGTTGGACCAGCTCGGGGCGGTTAGGCCAGTCGACAGGACCTTATTTAAAAGCTCTGGCGCTATCGGAGTGCTAAGGAAGTCTCTGGTCGAGCGTCTGGACTGAGCAAGCTCATGGAATTGTTCGTAACTGGTCATCATTAAAGGCTAGGGCAGAACTGCTAGCAACCCTTACGCGCGTGCTCATGAATGATTTAGGTAAACTCCCCCAATGAGCTCTCGGGAGATGCGCAATAAAAAGGGCAAGCTTCGTGCAAAAGCACCGGAGATGCCGGCCGATGTGAAATTGGAGCTGGAGCGGCGCGGATTAAGAGCCGACTTTGATCATCGACCCAGCTACCAGAGAAACGATTATTTAAATTGGGTTATTCGGGCCGAACGCAATGAGATTCGGCTAAAGCGTCTTAAGCAGATGTTAGAAGAACTGGAAAAAGGGGGAGTCTTCATGCGAGCCGATCACCCGGCTTCGCGGAAATAAAAGATCCTTCTAGGCACAATGAGTGTGTCGACGAAGCCTCCAGCGGTGCACGAATCGGCAAAGGTTCGATTGGAACTTCTGCGGCTCGCAAACTGCTAGCAAGACCGGCGTGCAGGGCATAAAAAATAAAAATCTTTTAACTACCAGCCCACCCTGAAAATTTTTAAGGGTTACATATTTAGGCTCCTGCGTTCGGGAAATCAGCATCTAAAATCAGGCGTGCCGTCAAGAGACCCTCACGATTTAAATATGCAATATCGCGACACGAATTAATTTTCCTTCAAGCCTCTTGCGCTTTGGCATCGGCGGACGCACACTGTATCGTGCTCAGAACAATCAACCCACCTCAAGGGTGGCTACTTCAGTACTTTTTGCTTGCTTTCGTGTGGGGTTCTTCTTTCGCCTACACCGAGGCTGGCCTCTCCATAACTAGCCCAATTGGCATAACTGCCACGAGGCACATCATCGGATCTTTGGCACTGGCGGTGCTGCTGCTGATGCTCGGACAGCTGCCCAAATTGAGGAATTTACCTAGCCAGCTTTTGCGAAGACTCTTTGTTCTTGCGATGCTTTTGAACGTTATTCCCGGAACACTCTTTGCCTTCGCTCAAAACCACGTCTCAACGGTTATTGCCGCCATCATCAACTCGGCAACGCCGATTATGACTCTGGTGATGATCGCCGTTGTCTTTAGACAAGAAAAGCTGATTCCAAGGCAGATTATTGGTCTTTTTACTGGACTCATAGGTGCTCTAATCGCTCTTGGGGTCGGTTTTAGTGACCTAGGCGAAAACGAACCGATTGGTGTGGCGGCTTTAATTCTGGCCATCAGTTGCTACGGATTCGCAATCCCGTATGCCAGAAATAAGGTCACCCCGCTTGGATATTCACCGATGATTATGGCTCACGTGCAGGTGCTTTTAGCCGCTGTGGTTCTAACGATTCTTTTTGTTCTTGAGGTCAGCTTTTTCGAGATCCCCGCCTTCACCGCTCCAAGTAGCCCTTGGATTCTTGGGCAAGTGCTGATTCTTGGCTTGGGAACAGGAATTGCTTATATTTGGCACTTCCAAGTTTTAGAGCGAGCCGGCTCCGCGATTGCGAGCTCCATCTCCTACCCAACCTTGGTGGTGTCGCTAGTTATCGGTTGGGTCGTGCTCTCAGAACCATTTAGCTGGAATATGCCAATTGGTGCTTTGGTCATAGCGCTGGGTTCGGTCATTACTCAACGTATCCGGGTCGTGCGCAGGCGCCAGCCCAAACCGAGGGCTCAATCGCTGCTAAGGGCCTAACCTTGAGACATGCCAAATTGCACGGTGGTCGCCACCTTTACTCCCAAGCCCGAATACCTAGAAGTGGTATCAGCATTTCTCTTAGAGCTAGCCATAGAGGTTAGACAAGAGCCTGGCTGTCAGTACTACGATCTCTATCAAGAAGTTTCCGGGAAGCTACTTTTCATAGAGGCTTGGGAATCTAGAGAGTTGTGGCAAATCCACAACAATGCCCCGTCGGTGGCAAAGCTGCGCGGCTTCGTTGAAAATAAGCTACTTGAGCCGCTTCTGATCCAGGAAATGTATCAACTTTAAATCTCTGTCATGAAAACCGCTAGCTCTTATTAGCCTCGGAGTTTTTCTTAGTAAAACCCATAGCTTTGGCGTCTAGCCTCGAGGTCAGAGCCATGTGTGGGATCGTGAGTGCCCAAACCACAACTAATAAGAGCCACAGTAGGTCTGCACCGAGATCAAAGTTTCCGGTGATGCCCAAAACTACTGTGAATCCAATCGCTGCGGTGCTGACCCTCGAAGGGGTCGAGTCGACTCTGAGAATATTCAAAAAACTAGCGGCCAGAAAGAAAGTTACCCCTTGAGCTATAGCGCATTGGCAATAATTTCTGTGGTGGTGGCATTATTTCTAGAAACCAGAATCATCAGGTCAGGAATATTCAAAAGGCCAAGCTTCTACATGGCCTATCTAATCGTGGTTTTCTTCCAGCTGATCACAAACTCCTACCTGACCTCTAATGGCATAGTGACCTATTCCCCGGAGGTAATTTTTGGCCTGCGGGTTGCCGACGCTCCAGTAGAGGACTTGCTCTTTGGCTTTAGCCTTGTGATTTTAACTATGGCGGTTTGGGTCCGTTTATCAAGACCCATCATCAAAGCTCAAGAAATTACTATTACCCCCGCAGAAGATAAGCAGCATGATTAACCTATGGAAGATCTAGCAATCACGGCCGCCGGGCTATTTGGTGGTCTCATTTTTTTATCCGTGGTTGATGTGATTCTCGCGGTATTAGCCAGAAGGAAGGTCATCAAATTCTGGATTGCAATACTTATGAACACGGTGCTGGGATTGCTAGCAATTCTGGGCATAAGCGTGGCCTGGGCGGTAGGCATGGTGCCATTTATCGCAGTGGCTATCTCCTCGATTATTTTAACTTGGCCAGCGAGGCGAAAAAAATAGCCACGCGCATCCGACTGGCGCAACCAACTCAAACCCTTTAGTCTTTCGAACATGTCACCTTCGACCAAAATCACTCTAGAAACCCGCGGGCACGTTTTGTTGATCGGCTTAAACCGCCCGGATAAGCTCAATGCCGCGGATCTTGAAATGCTGCATTCTCTCTCAATGGCTTATGGACAGTTAGATAGCGACCCTAACCTGAGGGTCGGTCTGGTTCACGCCCACGGTGATCACTTCACCGCCGGTCTCGACCTAATGGATATCGGACCCAAGATGGCAAGTGGGCAACTGAACTTGGTTCCAGAGGGTGGCCTTGACCCCTGGGGGATTGCCACAAAGCAGATATCCAAGCCTGTGGTTATGGCAATCCGTGGCACCTGCTACACACTCGGGGTCGAGCTGGCGCTTGTCTCAGATATTGTGGTGGCTGCCGATGATGCAAAATTTGCGCAGCTCGAAGTAACCCGAGGAATCCTGCCTTTTGGTGGCGGTAGCTTTAGATTCCCCAAAGCGGCTGGTTGGTCCAACGCCATGCGTTACCTACTCACCGGAGATAGCTTTGGGGCTCAGGATGCTCACCGTTTTAACTTGGTGACCGAGGTTGTCAAAGTTGGCCAAGAACTCGATCGTGCTTTGGAACTAGCAATCAAGATTGCCAACCAGGCCCCACTTGCAGTGCAGGCGACATTGGAATCGGCCCGGGCCGGGGATACCGCCCAGGAGAAGGCCCAGCTGATGATTAGATTGGGCAAACTAATGCAGTCGAATGATGTGAGGCGCGGCATGGAGGCCTTTATGACCAAGCAGCCCGCAAAGTTTGAGGGCAACTAGTTTTTGTGGATTAGCTGAAAAATTTGGGCCAGTTTTTTGTAGGTTAACTACAACACCGAATGGACGGTATTTGGGTTTTTTGTCCTGACTCATGAAAATTCAACAATGCCTGGCTTCCCAAGCTTTCTTGTGACTCACTTAGGTAATGGATATCAAGGCAGAGGTTCAATTAGACCAGGCTGAAATCGGCGAAATGATTCTTGGCCGTTGGGCCGAAGTTCGCCGCCACACCCGAAGCGTGATTACGCAAAACAAGCTATTCAAAATAGAGGGCATGCCCTACGACAAACATCGTGAGCGGGTGATGGATCAGCTTCGGGTTCTCGGAAAGGCCGGTGCTACCCAGCGCGGCTTCCCCGACTCAGCGGGCAGCAAGGGCGACCCCGGCGGAGGACTGGCCAGCTTTGAAGAACTCGTTTTCGCCGACCCTTCACTACAAATCAAATACGGTGTCCAGATCGGGCTATTTAGCTCAGCAATTGGCTATTTGGGCACCGAGTATCACCTGAAAAACCTTTTGCCAGCAGCGGTCTCGCTGGAGGTCCCTGGCGCATTCGCTATGACCGAAACTGGCCACGGCTCCGATGTGGCATCGATTGGGACCACAGCTACCTACGACGTGAGCTCCAAAGAGTTCGTGATTCACACACCAGATCGTCACAGCTATAAGGACTACATAGGCAACGCGGCACTGCACGGTGAAGCTGCGGTTGTCTTTGCTCAGCTTTATACCGATGGCGAGAATCAGGGTGTGCACGCTTTTTATGTGCCAATACGCAAAAAAGGCAAGCTGCTGCCGGGGGTTGGCTCAGAGGACGATGGCCTAAAGGGTGGTTTGAACGGAATCGATAATGGAAGGTTGTTCTTCAATCAGGTTCGCGTGCCAAGACGCAACCTGCTCAACCGCTACGCGGATGTTTTAGAAGACGGCACCTACACCTCAACAATCGAATCTCCCGGCCGCAGGTTCTTCACTCAGCTTGGTGCTTTGGTTCAGGGTCGAGTCTCACTCACCGGAGCCGTTACCAATGCGCAAAAACTGGCGCTGGATATCGCAGTTCGCTATGGCGAGGAGCGAAAGCAGTTTCAGGGCCCGGATGGTAAAGAAAAAACTCTGATGGATTATGGGCGTCACCAGCGCCGGCTAATTCCTTTGATTGCCAGAACATATGCGCAAATCTTCATGCACCACGAGCTCCTCGACTCTTTCCATGGAGTCTTCTCGGGAGAGAACGACACTGATGAAACACGCCAGGATCTAGAAACTGTTGCCGCTGCGGGCAAGGCACTCAGCAGCTGGTATGCACTGGACACCATTCAGCAGTGCCGCGAGGCTTGCGGTGGGCAAGGCTTTATGGCGGAGCACCGGATGACTGGCCTACGCGCCGACCTGGATGTCTATGTGACATTCGAGGGCGACAATAATGTTTTACTTCAGCTGGTCGCCAAAAGATTACTCGGTGACTATGCCAAGGCGTTTAAGTCACCCGATTTTTCGACCCTCGCTCAGTTTGTCGCGGGTCAGGTTGGTGAGGCAGCTATAAACCGAGGTGGGCTCAGGGGCTTGGCTCAGAACTTGATTGACTTCGGTTCAACCGCCCGCTCGATTGGGTTTGTGAAAGAACAAGAGCACCAGCACCAGCTGCTTACCGACCGAGTCCACACCATGATTGCTAAATTGGCGAACGCCCTCAAAGCCGGTGGCAAGAACAAGCTAAAGCAGGCGGAACTTTTCAATCGCTACCAAAACGACATCATCCTGGCTGCCAAGGCTCATGGCGAATTGATTCTTTGGGAAGCATTCACCGATGCCGTCGGCACAATCAAGGACCCGGACTCCAAAAAGATTTTGACCTGGCTCAGAGATCTTTACGGTTTCACTCTTTTGGAAGAGAACATGGCTTGGTACTTGATTAATGGCCGAATCAGCTCCTCAAGAGCAGAAGCCATTACCGAATACATCGACACCAGGCTGCTTCCAAGGCTCAGGCCCCACGTTATTAGCTTGGTTGATGCCTTTGAGTTAGATGAATCTCTAGTTAGAAGCACCCTGGCCAAAGATGAGGCCGAACGCCGCGCCACGATCAACACCCTAGTGAGGAACTAATGAAGGCTCAGGAAGTTTATTTTGTAGATGGCGTTAGAACCCCATTTGGCAAGGCGGGGGAAAAGGGCGCCTATTGGAACACCAGAGCCGATGATTTAGTGGTCAAGGCGATGATTGGTCTTTTAGAGCGCCACCCGGATCTTCCGCTTGACGCGATCGATGACGTTGCAATCGCTGCCACCACCCAGCAGGGCGATCAGGGTTTGACGATCGGCAGAACCGCCAGCATTTTGGCCGGACTGCCGAACACCGTTCCAGGTTTTGCTATCGACCGGATGTGCGCTGGGGCAATGACTGCTGTCACCACCACCGGATCGGGCATCGGATTTGGCGCTTATGACCTAGTTTTAGCAGGTGGTGTCGAGCACATGGGGAGGCACCCGATGGGCTTCGAATCAGACCCGAACCCAAGATTCCTCTCCGAGAAGCTGGTTTCACCGGATGCGCTCAACATGGGCTGCACAGCGGAAAAAATTCACGATCGCTTCCCGCATCTAACCAAAGAGCGCGCCGATGCCTTTGCGGTTGGCAGCCAGCAAAAAGCGGCTAAGGCTTATGAGAATGGCAAGATTCAAATGGACCTAATTCCCGTATCGGCTGGAAGTCCAGCCGGCTGGAACCTGATTACTCAGGATGAACTAATGCGACCAGGGTCAACTCTCGAAGGCATGAAAGACCTAAAGACACCATTTAGGGCCCACGGCAAAGTAACCGCGGGGAACGCATCGCCTCTAACCGACGGAGCAACCGTTGCGCTTTTGGCATCCGGTGACGCAGTCAAAAAGCACAACCTAAAGCCCAGAATGAAGATGGTGAGCTTCGCCTTTGCGGGTGTTGAACCAGAGATCATGGGTATTGGACCAATTCCATCCACCGAAAAAGCACTCGAAAAAGCCGGCCTATCTATCAGTGACATTGGCCTCTTTGAGCTCAATGAGGCTTTTGCCGTTCAAGTTTTGTCTTTCCTGGATCACTTTGGGATAGCCGACGATGACCCCAGGGTCAATCAATATGGTGGAGCAATCGCTTTTGGTCACCCGCTCGCATCAAGCGGGGTTCGGCTTATGAATCAGCTCTCTAGACAATTCGAAGAGCACCCAGATGTGAAGTACGGCGTCACGGCTATGTGCATTGGGCTCGGCATGGGCGGCACTGTAATTTGGGAAAACCTAAGCCATGGAGGCAAATAATGGAGCGTTTCGCACCGCTTCTGGCTGATACCGACGAAATTATTACCCACTCTTATGTTTCAGACATAAAGCTTGGCTCAGGCAAGACGATTGCACTGATCACTTTGGATAATGGCAAAGACCACACCAGGCCAAACACCCTTGGCCCACACACCCTGCTCGAATTCGCCAGCAAGCTAGATGAGCTCAAGCTCAGGGCTGCAAATAAGGAAATTCAAGGCGTTGCCGTCACCGGCAAGCCTTACTACTTGGCAGCTGGTGTGGACCTAACAAAGGTTCAAGGACTACAAGATCGTCACTCGGGCCGCCTGATTGGCGAAATGGGGCACTGGGCGCTGGATAAGCTCTCAGATTTGGGAGTTCCAAGCTTTGTCTTTATAAACGGACTGGCGCTGGGTGGCGGCCTGGAGGTCGCGCTAAATGCCGATTATCGAACCGTGAATCAAGCGGCCCCGGCGATAGCACTGCCCGAGGTGTTCCTTGGATTGATTCCGGGTTGGGGCGGGGCATACCTATTGCCGAATCTGATCGGTATTAAAAACGCCCTCAAGGTAATGCTAGAAAACCCACTCAAGCAAAATCGCATGCTGAAGCCCCAGGAAGCCTTTGAGCTTGGGATTGCCGACGCCATGTTCGACTCCCCTCGGTTCTTAGAGCAGTCCCTGGCTTGGGCCGATGAGGTTTTGGGTGGCAAAAAGATTAAGCGAAAGAACCAGCCTGGCGCTATTGAAAAAGCCACTATTTGGGGACCAGCGGTCTCAATTGCAAGATCTATGGTCGAAGAAAAGCTCGGCAAGGTCCCACTGGCGCCCTATCGCGTGCTCGATCTAATCGGAGCTGCGAAATCGGGCACAAAAAAAGAAGCATTCGAGCGTGAGGATCAGGCAATTGAGGACCTCAGCGCCTCGGACCAGTTCAGATCCTCCATGTACGCTTTCAACCTGGTTCAAAAACACGCCAAAAAGCCGCAGGGCGCGCCGGATTCCAAGCTGGCCAAACCGGTCACCAAGGTTGGTGTTGTTGGTGCCGGACTAATGGCCTCGCAGTTTGCGCTTTTGTTTTTGCGCAGGCTCGAGGTACCAGTGGTTATCACCGACATCTCGCAGGATCGAATAGATAAGGGACTCTCATACATAGTCTTAGAGCTAGACAAGCTGGTTGAAAAAGGCCGACTTTCCTCTGATGACCGTAATCGGTATGTGGGAAACCTGTCTGGTTCTTTGGATTATTCAGCTTTTGCCGACTGCGATTGGGTCATCGAAGCGGTGTTTGAAGAGCTAAAAATTAAACAAGAGGTGTTTGCGGATATTGAATCGGTGGTCCGTGAGGATTGCATCCTTGCGACCAACACGTCTTCGTTGTCGATAGGTGCTATCGGTTCGGCCCTGATTCACCCGGAGCGGCTGGTTGGATTCCACTTCTTTAACCCCGTGGCCGTAATGCCATTACTTGAGGTTGTCAGGGCAGATAAATCTAGCGATGAGGCAGTTGCCACCGCTATGAAGGTTGCCAGAGATCTAAAGAAGACCGCTGTAATCACCTCTGATTCGGCAGGGTTTGTGGTGAACCGCCTGCTTGGTTATCTTCTTGGAGAAGCGATGCGTGCAGTTGACGAGGGCGCCAGCTTCGAAAAAGTAACCGACGCTATTGCCCCGCTTGGTCTGCCAATGAACCCCTTTGACTTACTGGAGTTGGTAGGGCTCAAAGTAGGCGCTCACGTTCTGGATTCCATGCACGCTTTTAACCCAGATCGCTTCTATGCAAGCGCAAACCTGCACACCCTCGCCGAATACGGCAAGCTTTTAGAGCGCGACTCCAAGGGCAAAATCAAGGGGTATGACAAAAAGGCAGTTGAGATTGTCGGTAACTCGGCGAATCAGGGCAGGTCAGCTGAAGAAATTTTTGAGTCTGTGACTGTTGGTTTGGCAAATGAAATCAAGTTGATGCTCGATGAGGGAGTTGTTCAATCGGCTGAGGATATTGACCTTTGCATGATTATGGGTGCTGGCTGGCCATTCCATCTAGGTGGCATAACCCCCTACCTGGATCGTTCTGGTTCTTCTGAAAAGGCATTTGGCTCAAGCTTCCACACGCCAATGATTATCGGTATCAGGGACTAGTTATCCACAGCCCTAAATAACCGACTGCTTCAGGGTTTGGTGTGAGCTATACTGCGTACATAATCCCGTACGTTAGGACCTCAAGTGGCAATCTCACTAACAGCATTTCGCCAGAACATCTTCCAGCACGTGAAACAGGTGCTGGCGGATGATTCCGGGAGTCTAATAATCAATACAAAAGATGGTGATGTGGAGCTGGTTAATAGTGCAGAGCTGCGGAGTCTCCGAGAGTTCAACCACCTATTTTCATCACCCGCTAATGCAAGCCGATTACTTGCCAGCATTGAGCGCGCCAAAAAGGGCGAAACCATCGAGGTTACGCTCGAGGATATTGACAAGCTAATGTCAAAAAATAATGAAGCTGTCGTTTGAGGCCAGTGCTTGGGAGGATCTCCAGTGGTGGATAGAACACGACAGACGGATTGCAAAACAGATTAGGAAGCTCTTAGACGCCGTCCTCAGACAGCCACGAGAGGGTATCGGCAAGCCCGAGCCACTGCGGGGTTTAGGGGCAGTGATCTTCTCCCGGAGAATAACGCTGGAGCACCGACTCGTTTATGAGGTTTTGCCTGGTGAAATCAAAATCCTGAGTTGTCGCCACCACTACTAGAAGACGCTAGCTCCAATTTGCCGACATATTTCTTGAGCAACCTCGATGTTGGCAACGACATCGGCTGAGCTGTGAACCGGGGACTCAAGCAGCCCTTCGCCAACATATTTAGCGAACGCAGTTGCTTGGTAGCTCAGGCCCTCGTGGCCAGTAATGCCCGTGTCGTCTTTCCAGCTGTCTTCGGAAAAGTAGAATTCTTTGTCCCTAACTGAGATTGCCGAAGGGGCCAAAAATGGCTCTGCGATCTTCACTAAACCTTTTTCGAAGGAGCAGCTTGCCTCTATTGGCAGCGAGGAGATGCCAGACATGGTGATGTTTGCTCTTGATCCATTTGCATATTCCATGACGACATAGCTCTCTTCGTCCATGCCGTCCGCCCTGACCTTGCCCTGAGCGATGATTTTCACTGGATTACCCATGAATTGCTGGGCCATTGCGATCGGGTATATACCCATGTCGAATATGATTCCACCGCCACCTTTTTCCCAGAGCCGATCAACCGCGCGGTTATCGGTGCAAAAGGCTGCGGTGAATAACTGGGAATCCCCAAGTGAGCCACCTTTTAGGAGCTGCTGAAGGATTGTTGACTGGGGTAAATACCGAGTCCACATCGCCTCCATCGCCAGCAAACCCTTCGATTTTGCAACATCGAAAATTTCTTTGGCGTGCTCTGGCAAATAGGTGATTGGCTTTTCGACCAATATGTGCTTGCCGGCGTTTAGCGCTAGGAGCGAGTGAGCGTGATGGTCGGCTGGGTAGCTGGCAATGTAGATGGCATCTAAATCCGGGTCGGCGACTAAATCCTGATAGTTGTCGTAGGTTTTCGGGATCTTGAACTTATCCGCAAAGGCTTGTGCTCTTCCCGGGGTTCTTGACCCGACAGCGTGGAATTCCTGTTTGGTGTGCTTTTGGCTGGAGTCAACAAAAGTCTCGGCGATGTTGCCTGGGCCAATGATTCCCCATCGGAGCACTGGGACTGAGGCCGGGTCAATTATTTTTGGGGCAGGTAGTTTCATGGTTTGAGTTTAGAACTGTATCCTTGAGAGGCCCATAAAGCGGAGACAATAATCACCAACACAATCCCGATCACTCAGCCAATTCGAATCCCATTCGATTCGCGTCAGCCGCGCTATCGAGCGGGCCGCTGGCTTGCCTATCCCGGGCTATTCGTTATTACCGCTGGCGATGCTGTTAGATATTCGGTCGGTTGGGTCGGTTGGGGCATCATCGTCAGCCTCTTGGCAGTGGTCCTAATCATCACTCTTTTAGCTACAAATCCAAGAAGAACCTTTTTGCGAGTGCCAGTTCCACTCGCACTTCTACTGGCGCTGATGGCGCTGAGCGTAATTTGGTCGCAGTATCGTGAGGCCACATATTTAGGTCTAGCCCTACAGCTCATCTCAACCCTATTCGCAATATTTTTAGCCAATCAATTTGGCTGGCGGCAGCTATTGAACATTTTCGGCAACCTGATTCGTTTCATATTGGTCACATCGCTATTTTTTGAGATCTGGGCTGGAATTTTCGGCCCCATCAAGCCGATATTCCCCAACTATGAGGGCGATACTCCGCCAAGCGCCTCTTATTTATGGAGTCAGGGCAATCTTTTCGATTCTCAAAGAATTCAGGGCATTGTTGGAAACGCAAACCTTTTAGCTTTTATTGCAGTTCTGGGCGCTTTGTTGTTTTTAGTCGAATACATCGTCACAAACCGCTCAAAGAACATCCCATTGGCGTCTATCGGTTTGGCTATCCTGCTCGCGGTTTTGGCTAAATCCGCCGGTATGACACTGGCGGTCTTTGTAATTGTTTTCGCCGTCACAATTGCAATCTTGGCAGAGGGAAGGGCGCGCCCGACAAGGCATCGGATTTATCGGGTGGCACTCGGATTTCTAGGGTTTGTGGGCTTGGTGGCACTGGTCTATCGAGTGGAACTTTTTGACCTTCTCGGTAAGTCGGCCGATGCTTCAGGTCGCTTTTACATATGGGAGACAGTCCTTGGCCTGATTTGGGAGAAGCCAATTGAGGGCTGGGGCTGGATTAGCTACTGGATCCCAGGGGTGCAGCCATTTGATGGCTTGATTGTGATCGGCGGTGTTCCGATGTATCAGGCTCATAATGCTTATATAGACACCTGGTTGCAAGTTGGAATATTCGGTTTAATTTTGCTTGGATGGCTGATGATAGCCACCTTTGTGAGGTTGTGGCGGGTCGCAGTGAGACACACTAACCCGCTGTATTTATACCCACTATTTATATTCTTAGTTATCGCCGCGCAATCACTAACCGAGTCAAGGCTTTTGGTAGAAATCAGCTGGGTGCTCTTGGTCTTAGTGGCAACTAAATCCAGAGAACCTTTTGCGGAGCTAGAACCGCTGGGTCGAACATCAAAACTGCGCAAGCTTTTTAGAATCAAGCGCAAGCCGGCAAAGCGTTAGAATCAAATAGTTTTGCGAGTGTAGTTCAGTGGTAGAACTCCAGCTTCCCAAGCTGGTAGCGCGGGTCCGATTCCCGTCACTCGCTCCATTCTGGCCTTTTTTTACACCACAATCACCGAACCGCGCTATGACTGGGCCGGCTTTTTGAAGATGCGGCTGGCAATGGCTGACACCTCCAGTAGGTTTGGTGCGGCTACATGCCAATAAAGTTTGTGGGAGCTGCAGTTTCCAACCATGGCCTGCCACCCAAGTATTGGTTACGGCTTCATTAATAACTTGCAGGTATGTGGGCCGGTGTTTGGCCCATTCTTTTGATATAAAGCACTAAGCCGAAGCAGCTCGCCGCCAAAGATTCCTGGCTAGGAAACGAAGTTTTTTTCGGCGCATCCAAAGAGTTAGCTTTTCACGGGTGACCGAAGCGCCCACAAAACCAGCGGAATCTGAAGCGGCAACCTGGCCCAGGCAACTATGGCGGGCAGTAGTTCACCATTAATTGATGTGTCGATTGCAAACCACCAGTTGGCTGGCCAAACTGCCAAAAGCACCAGTGCGGTGAATATTGGCGCCCACTTGAGTCGAAGCAACAAGCCCAAAGCAGCCAAAAGCTCGGCTATACCGGAGGTGTAGACCAGCAATAAGGGTTCGGGAGCCCAACTGGGCAGCAGATCTAAAAATGCTCCCGGGTTCAATAAGTGCAAGATCCCAGATGAGGTGAAAGCGAAGATTACGACCCAGGAACCCCAGTGCCTTTTTGCTAGCGCTTCGCGAGCCACAAAATCACCGAGTCGGTCACCCTTCGACCAAAGAGGTTGAAGACCACTTTGAGTGCTCTAACATCCCAGCTCGCCGGATAAATAGGGGCTGGATTCTTGGCCGTTGCAGCGTGCAACATCTTTTTCACTACTTGTTTGGGTCCGGGGGATGCTTTATAAAGCTTTCCGAGCCACTTACCCGAGCCAGCCATGATCTTGTCGTAGTCGCCCAGTTCTCGAGATTCTTTTAGGTTATTAAAAGCGACTGCGTCGAAGCCGGTTTTCACGGTTCCCGGCTCAACCACGGTTATCTTGATTCCTAGGTCTTTCACCTCGTGACGAAGGGCGTTGGCAACCGCCTTGACGGCATGCTTGGTGGCGGCATACCAGCCCAGACCTGCCATTGAAACTGTGGCCACGACAGAAGTGACCAACATTATTCTGCCGGAGTGCTGCTTGCGCATCTGTGGCAGAACCGCCCTAATCGAGCGCTCAACCCCAAAGACATTCACCTCAAAGAGCTGGCGAACCTTTTCGGGAGAGGTTTCCTCCACGGCGCTGAAGCTGCCAAAACCTGCATTGGCGACCATCAGATCAATTCGATTTTGGTCCTTGATTACCTTTTTCAGAACCCGATCAAAATCGGCGTTGAGTGTGACGTCGAGCTTCATGGGAATTGCGCCATGTTCGGCTATCGCTGCAAGCGCATCCCTGTTCAAATCGGTGGCGTAGACCACCCATCCCAAGGCGAGAAGTTTTTTGGAAAGTTCGAACCCGAACCCGGAGGCTGCTCCTGTGATGATGGCGACGTTGCTCATAGCTAAAACTTTACTAAGCCGGGCCAATAATTGGCGCACCCAGGTCAGCTGAAAACCTTAGGGCAGCCCCGGATACGAGCTGACCAATTGAATCGAACTGATCGCCAATTCGATGCTTCGGAACACCGGTACTGATCGCGGCGACAATTGTGTTGCTGGCGTCTCTGACTGGGGCAGCCGCATCCACGATGTCCGGCTGAAACTCACCATCGCTAATTGCGTAGCCAAGATCCCTGATATCTTGCATCATGGCAAGAAAAACCTTCAGGTTTTTTGCTGGTCGCTGTCTTTTGAAGTCCGGGTTTATCGGCTCCAGTGCTCGAGGCAGTTTGCTTTTTAGGACCGGCAACGGCGCGTCTTGGGCATGCTCATACCACCAAAGTGAGACCTCCTCATCACTTAGACCCGCAAGCATTGCACGGCCTGAGGCCGTGTTGCCTGCAGCGATAATTAGGCCGTCCCAACCGGATCTTCTCAGTGCGTTTGCTGCGACCACCGTTTTGGTAGTGAGGACTCGGCCACCTCTTAGAACATGTAGATGGGCGGATTCTTGGGTTTGAGCGACGAGCTCGAATAGCCTGTGTTCAGACAGTGACGCCAGGTGGGCTTCCTTAGTGCGCATTGCCATTGAGTAGAGCCTTGAGCCCAACGAGTACCTCAGGGTTTCTGGGTCGCGATCAACCAGATGGTTCTGCTCGAGAGTCTTTAGCACTCTTGAGATTTGGCCTTTGTCCCGTTCGGTGATCTCCGCAACCCTGTTCACGCCCAAACCGCCGTTGGTGAAAGCTTCCGCGAGTGACAGGGCTTCGAGAACTTCAAGGTCTCTTGCCAAGCCTGACGTGTGGGTCCTCATGGGGCCACAATACCCTCGAGTTGACCTATGGTCAACCGCATTAGGTAGGCGCAATTTGATTGTTTAGCCTAAGCCAACACCCAAAGGAGAGACATATGAAGCAGAGAAAGAAATTCTCACTGTTGGCAATTGGAGCCGTCTCGGCCCTAGTGCTCGCAGGCTGCGCAGCAGCAGAGACCGACACAAGTTCAGGCGGGAGCCTCGCGGAATACGACTTAACAGGTATCAACATTGCCGTTGGATCAAAGGATTTTGACGAGCAGTTGGTTCTTGGCGAAATGTTAGTTGCGGCATTTGAAGCAGCTGGCGCAACAGTTGACAACAAGGTAGACCTTGGAGGCACCAACGTGGCTCGCGCAGCACTTGAGTCAGGTGAAATCGACATTTACATGGAGTACAACGGAACCGGTTGGGCCGTGCACTTGGGCCTACCAGACCCCAGCTTTGACTCAGTAGAACTAACAGCTGGCGTCAAGGAGCGTGACCTTACCGAAAACGGCATCGTATGGATCGGTCGTTCTCCGTTTAACAACACCTACGCCTTCACCTCTAGCCCAGAACGTACCGAGGCGAACGGTGGCCCATTCACACTGACCACCATGATGGAATATGTGCAGGCAAATTCCGATGTGATTGTTTGCATGGAGTCCGAATTCCCTTCCCGTGAAGACGGCCTTATCTTGACTGAGAACCACACTGGAATAAAAATTCCAGACAACCAGCAGTTGATTCTTGACACTGGAATTATCTACACCGAGACCGCAGCTAATAACTGTGACTTTGGTGAGGTATACGCAACTGACGGCCGGATTCCAGCCCTAGGTTTGACTCTTGTTGAAGATCCAGGTGTCAACATTTTGTACAACGTCTCCGGAACAATGGGCGTTGACAAGTACAACGAGGCCCCAGAAGCTTTTGATGCAATTATCAATGCAATTCTTGCCCCGTTGGACAACACTCGCATGGCCGAGCTCAACGGCTTTGTTTCGGCCGATGGTCGGGCCGCAGCTGATGTTGCCAAGGAGTACTTGGTTTCTGAAGGTCTGATCGACTAAGGAACCCCATGGACTTTTTATTAAGCCTGATTGAGTTCGCGCTTGCTCGACAAGAGCAGGTCTTAGAAGGTCTTACCCAGCACACCGTTTATGTGGTTTCGGTGCTGGTGACGGCTGGCTTATTTGCCATCGTCACCGGCGTCGTGACCCGACGCAACCAGCTGGCCAAGGAGCTTTCGCTAGCAATCGCATCGGTGTTCCTAACAATTCCTTCCCTAGCGCTCTTCGTTGTTTTCATTCCACTAGTTGGACTGGGCTTCGCCCCGTCCTTCATCGCACTATTTCTTTATTCGTTGCTCCCGATCTTGCGTAACACCATTACTGGCCTAGACGGAATAGATACCGGAGTCCTCGAGGCCGCCAAGGGCATGGGCCTATCCCCCGCCCAGGTTCTAATCAAAGTGCAGCTTCCATTGGCATGGCCGGTAATACTGGCTGGCGTTCGAGTTTCATCAATGTTGGTTGTCGGAATCGCAGCTATCGCAACACTGGTTGCGGGTGGCGGACTAGGTGATTTCATAAAGAGCGGTCTTGCAAGGCTGCCACTGCCAAATTCCCTGGAGTCAATATGGTTGGGCACGCTGCTGTGTCTACTTCTTGCTCTTGTTATTGACCTAATTCTCCAGGCCCTGAAAGTGGCCACTATCTCGAAGGGTATTCGATGAGCGATGTATTAATTCGTCTAGAAAACGTAAGCAAGTCCTACGGTGCCGGCGCCGAACCTGCCGTTAGAAACCTCACTCTCGAGGTTATTCGCGGCGAGGTTCTGGTGTTGGTCGGCCCTTCCGGTTGCGGAAAGAGCACGACGCTCAGGTTGATCAACCGTCTTATTGAGCCGACCTCCGGTCGCATGTTCATTGATGGCGAAGACGTGACCGAGGCAAACCCGTCCGAACTTAGAAGAAAAATTGGTTACGTTATTCAGCAGGTGGGACTATTCCCGCACAGAACCATTGCCGAGAACATCGCGACCGTGCCCCAGCTTTTGGGCTGGAGCAAAGAAAAAATAAGTGCGCGTATTGACGAGTTGTTGGAACTAGTTTCCATGGACCCGGAAACTTATCGAGATCGCTACCCGAAGGAACTTTCCGGGGGGCAAGCCCAAAGAATCGGCGTTGCCAGGGCTTTGGCAGCCGACCCAGAAATTCTTTTGATGGATGAGCCTTTTGGCGCAATCGACCCAATCACCCGAGACCGCTTGCAGAACGAGTTTTTGAGGCTCCAAAAAGAGCTAAAGAAAACAATAGTTTTTGTCACCCACGACATCGACGAGGCAATCAAAATGGGAAACCGAATCGCAATTTTGCGCGAGGGTTCCGAGGTTGCTCAGCTGGACACACCCGAGGCCATTTTGGCCCATCCAGCCGATGAGTTTGTTGAGAGCTTTTTGGGTTCCGGGGCTATTTTGAAGGGACTTACCCTCAAGAAGGTAAGCGACATCGAATTGCACCAGGTCCCAACTCTTACTTCACCGGTTTTGCGCGAGGAGGCTCTGAAGACTCTTCAGGATTCACCTGACAAGGTGGCACTGCTGCTCGATAGCAACAATCGTCCATTGAGGTGGATTGATGAGCGAGCTTTGAACCGCACCAGCCAGCCGATTGAAAAATCTGGTCGGCCAGTAACGGTGGATCTTCAGCCCGAAGACACCCTGCAGGATGCACTAACGGTGATGCTGCAATCCTCGGTAGGAATGGCCTGCGTTACAGACCGAAAAGGCAAGTATCTCGGCTGCACAACAATCGAGAGTCTTGCCAAACTGATTATGAGCGACGGAAAGGATTAACCCTTGAGCACGGTAGCCCCACAATCTAAGAGCCAGTCTCCGATGAGCGCGCGGCTCGATCTTATTATTTCCCCGATATTTGCTGCCCTACTTGCACTGTTGGGTCTTGCGGTCTGGCTTTACTCAGATTTGGATCAAACCACACTAAACATCTTGGATCCTGCAAAAATTCAACGGCAAATAGGGCAAACCTTGGTTCTGGGTCTCTCCTCTTCGCTGCTAGTTATTTTGATAGCGGTGCCAATCGGAATCCTGGTTACCCGTAAGGGTTTTCCTCGACTAAAGAGTTTTTTGGTCAACACCCTCGGGTTAGCACAATCACTTCCCGCCTATGGCCTGATTGTAATTTTCTTCTCCTTTATGGGTTCTGGAATTCTCACCGTGATTCTTGCCCTGGCCACCTTCTCCCTGCTTCCAGTTCTTAGAAATACCATCGTTGGCTTAGAGCAGGTGGACAAGTCGGTGATCGACGCGGGACGCGGCATGGGGTTCACCTCAAGGCAGATTCTGTTCAAGATTGAACTCCCACTATCGGTTGAAGTGATTGTCTCCGGAATTAGGACAGCCATTGTGATCAACGTTGGCATGTCAGCGCTGGCATTTTTAGTTGGTGGCGGTGGACTCGGAGAAACAATAAGCTCCGGCCTGAAGCTAGACCGAGGCCCAGCCATTTTGATTGGTGCCGTCATGGTCGCAATTCTGGCGCTGCTATTCGATTTCTTGAGTGCACTGGCGCAGAAGTACTTGAAGCCAAAGGGTCTCTAAGGCCTGTAATTGTGAAAAAGCGCCTGCCCCCGAATCGAAGGCCGGCGCTTTTTTCACCGACTACTACTACTCGACATCTCTTTTCATGCTCGTGAACAACGAGATCAGAGAAAATACCAACCCATAGCCCAGCATTAGAAGTACCGCGGGCATTGGTTCTAGGTACAAAGAGGTATCGAAACCGAACTCTGGGGATTGAACATCAATCGAGAGCATCCCAGTGATCAGGCCTCCCGGTAAGAACTTCCCCACCTCGCTGAATAAGAGCAGTAACAGTGGGTCAATCACGAACAGATAGATAAGAGAAAACACAATTGCGAGCATTTGGTTTTTCAAAAGTGCCCCAACCGACACCCCGATAACACCGAACACCGCACCTGCAACCACCGCTGCCAGAGTCAGATTTAAAAACAGATCACTCGAGGGGCTAACCGCTTCTTCGAATCCTGAAAGCGTGATAATTCCAGCAATAATCGAAATCCAAGCCGTGATCAACATGAACAGCGCACCCACTATTGCCGCAACCCCGAGCTTCGCAAAAAGCACGAACTCGCGCTTGGGGCTGGTCAGAAAAGTTGCCGCTGCGGTTCCATGGCGGTACTCCCCGGCCATCAACATGATGCCCAAGATGATCACAAAGATATAGCCAGCAATCGCGTTGGCATACACGGCATCGATGCCCTCCACCGTATTAACCCCAAACCCCGGACCTAAGTCGGCGGCTTCATAAATAAAAGGAGTCGTTACAACCGAAAGAACCGAGATTGCGATTCCCGCTATCAGGATTCCCCAGTTGGCCCTGGCGTAGAGAACTTTGCGAAATTCTGATTTGATTAAGGCCATTAGTTTGCTCCTGCGGTTAGCTCGAGAAACGCCTCTTCTAAGCTCCCAGTTCCAATAATTTGCTTCATTTCACCAGAAGCAATCAGCTTGCCCTTGTGAATGATGATCACATCGTCGACTGTGTTCTGCATCTCAGCTAGCTGATGAGAGGAAACCAAAATGGTCCTACCGGAGCTTGCGAGTGATCTCAAGAACTTACGAAGCCATGCAATCCCCAGCGGATCAAGCCCATTAGCTGGCTCATCCAGAATCAGAACATCCGGGTCGCCCAGAATTGCTCCAGCCAAGGCTAAGCGCTGTTTCATGCCCAGCGAGTAATTTTTGGTGCGCTTATTTTTAGCATCGCCAAGCTCGACTAATTCGAGCACCTCATCGACACGAGCATCTGGAATATTCCCGGCTGCCGCCATAACCCTGAGGTTTTGTCGGCCGGTCAGTGAAGCGTGGAAGCCGCGTGAATCTAGGACGCAGCCCACTTCGGAAATGGGTTCTTTCAAGTCTCGATAGCTGGCACCAAGAATGGCGACTGAGCCGCTAGTTGGTTTTGCTAAACCAACTAGGCACCTAAGGGCGGTTGACTTTCCAGCACCATTCGGGCCTAAAAAGCCAGTGATTCGACCTTTTTTGATCTCGATACTCAAATTGTTGACGGCAATTTGTTTCCCGTAGGACTTCACCAGATTGGTAAAAGTGATTGCTTGGGTCATTTGGGTTTCGCTTTCGTTCGAGCAAACCTTACATAGTGAGTCTGGCACAACAATCTAGCCCGGCCGGATTTATGCCTTCACCGCGGTTAGTTTTTCAGCTGCAAGCCGATGCACCATCTTGGATGCTGTGGCACAATGTAGGGATGACATCTCCTACAGCTATCGCAACCCTGCACACCAACCACGGCGCCATCAAGGTCAACCTCTTTGGGCTTCATGCTCCAAAGACCGTTGAGAACTTTGTGGGCCTAGCTACCGGCACCATCGAGTGGAAAGATCCTCGCACTGGCGCTACCCACACCGGAAAGTCCCTCTACGAGGGCGTTATCTTTCACCGCATAATTGCGGGCTTCATGCTTCAATCCGGAGACCCAGCCGGCACCGGAATGGGTGGCCCCGGCTACCAGTTCGGTGACGAAATCCACCCGGAACTTAACTTCAATGAGCCTTACATCCTGGCTATGGCGAATGCCGGTCCCAGCACCAATGGCTCACAGTTTTTCATCACCGTTGCTCCGACCTCTTGGTTGCAGGGCAAGCACACCGTTTTTGGTGAGGTGGCAGATGATGTAAGCCGCAAAGTGGTAGACAAAATTGGTGCTGTCGCAACCGATGGTCGTGACAAGCCCCTAGAGGACGTTGTTATTGAGTCGATTACCGTCGACACTCTCTAAATGGCCAATCGCCTGAGGCTTCCTCAAGCATCCCCAGTCACCAGCACACTGCTGGCGATAAATGTCTTAATCTGGTTGGGACAGATATCCCCAGTTGGATATTTGTTCACCAACCAGATGTTCTTTGCTCCACTATTTGCCCCCTGGGAACCCTGGAGGATGCTCACCGCGGGATTTGTACATGATTGGTCATCGCCTTGGCACATTCTTCTAAATTCCTACGCAATATGGATATTTGGACGACAACTAGAGCCGATGGTGGGCAAGGTTCGTTTTTTGGTCCTTTACCTAACCTCGATCATCGGCGGTTCGGTGGCCGTCTTGTGGCTATCGGACCCGCAGACCCCGGTGGTTGGGGCTTCGGGCGCACTGTTTGGCCTGATGGGCGCATATTTCATAATTATCAAGACGATGGGTGGCAACAGTTCAACAATCTTTGGCCTAATCGCAATCAACTTGGTGATGGGATTCTTTGTCTCGGGAATCTCTTGGGAGGGCCACCTGGGTGGTCTAATCACCGGGCTGGCCATAGCACTAATTTACTCAAAAACCAGAAATCCCAGTCAAAAGGCAATGCAGCTGTTCAGCCTGACTGCTTTATGGGGAGCACTCGCACTCTTGACAGTGCTGAGAATCAATCAGTGGATCTAGTTACTTCCACTTAGTGGTCATAACAAAACCAATCATTGCGAAACCAAACCCAATCAGGATGTTCCAGTTCGATAGGTCAATTGGTGATGCGCTGCCTAGGGGCCAGCGGGCACTTGAGATGTAGAAGGTTAGGATCCAGATCAAGCCAAAAACCATAAAGCCAAACATCACCGCTTTATACCAAGTCGGATTGTCCGCCTCGGCATCCCCAGATACGACTGGCTTTAGTGGTTCGACAGAATTGGCTTTGCGTCTTGATCTTGATTCAGGCATAAATGCAGTTTATTACGCGATTCAGATAAAGCTAGTCCGATTAGGCTATTGGCATCATGGTGCGCATTCTTGTTTTAGATAATTACGACAGCTTCGTCTACACCCTTAACGGTTATCTTAGGCAGCTGGGGGCCCAGACCGAGGTGCTCAGAAACGATGCTTTTTCGGAAGCCGAACTGCCTGAGATGCTCTCAAGGTTCGATGCGGTGCTGATTTCTCCGGGTCCCGGAACCCCGGCATCGGCTGGTCTCTCAATCCCAACCGTTCGTTTCGCCCTCGAAACCGACTACCCGGTATTTGGCGTGTGCTTGGGTCATCAGGCCATTGCCGAGGCTATGGGGGCGGTTGTTGAAAGCGCCCCCGAGCTTATGCACGGCAAGGTTTCAACGGTTAATCACAAGGGCAGCCCGATTTTTGAAGGGTTACCGCAGGGCTTTAGTGCCACTAGGTACCACTCACTCGCAGTGTTGCCAGAGTCAGTCCCAGAGGAGCTTTTGATTACCGGCCAAACCGAATCCGGTGTGATCATGAGTTTGCAGCACAAGACCAAGCCCATTTATGGTGTCCAGTTTCACCCCGAGTCTGTGATGACTCAGGGCGGCTACACCATGCTTGCCAATTGGCTGGAGACCCTGGGTCTCAAAGGCGCCAGAGAAAAAGCCCTTACTTTAAGCCCGAAACTGGAAAACCTTAAAGACCACTAGCTGTCCCTAAGGTGCAGCGGTTGGTGTTGGTTCGGCAGTTGGTGTTGGTGCAGCGGTTGGTGTTGGTTCAGCAGTTGGTGTTGGAGAAGGCGTAATCGCCCCGACGCACTCAACGTAGAGAATTATGTTCTGCAACTGCTGGGCATCCCCAGGGGCGATTGACTGCTGAAGCACAACCGTGCCCGGCCTACCGGTGCAGCTTGCTTCATCGAGAATCTCCACCGAAACCGTGAAGCCAATCGAGGGCGCGGTCATGATTGACCTAGCTTCTAAGACAGCTAGATTCCTTACATCTGGAACAGAAACGGTGCCATCGGATAGCACTAGGTTCACTACCGAACCAACTGGAAGCTGCTGATTGGTAACCGGATCAGAGGCGACAACAGTGCCCTCGGGCACGGTCGCACTGCCAACCACTGAAATTATTCCTACCGCTAAACCTTGCGCTTCTATTTGAAGCACGGCATCGGCTTCTGTGCGACCAATCACGTTTGGTACTGTCACCTCGGTGGCACCACTTGAAACATAAACCGTGACCGGGGTCTTACTCAAAACAGAGGTTCCAGCCACTGGTTCTTGGCGAATTACAACACCCTCGGGCACGCTTTCACTCTTCTCGTAGACCCTCAGAACCAGAAGGTCCTGAGCCGTCAAGGTGTTGAAGGCATCTTCGTAGAGCGAGCCTTCTACGCTTTGCACTTGGATACCGGTATCCGGGGTGACCTGCAAGCCTCCGCTTCCAAGGTTCATGACCCAAAATAAAAGCCCAATCAAAATAACTGCCACCCCGGTACCCAAGCCCCAAATAACTCCCGAGCCAACCTTGCTGGTCGAGTTGGTGGCGGTGGTTACCTTTTCATTGGGCAATGTCTCAAAGCCCTCCAAAAGTGAGGTTGGCGAGGTATCCGCAGGCCTTTGTCGGCCGATGAGCTCTGTAGCATTACCGGACAAGGCAGCAGCCCCAGCGACTGGCGCGAGCGCAGCCGCTGCCTGAGTGCCCGCTGCAGCAGCGTTTAGGTGCTCCCTGAACTCCTCAGCGTTCTGGAAGCGTTGATCCCGATCTTTGGCCATGGCTCGCATAACAACTGCGTCTAGTTCTGCGGAAATTTGCGGGTTGTATTTTGAAGGGAGTTCCGCCACCTCTGAAACGTGCTGGTAAGCAACCGATACGGCGCTCTCCCCCTGGAAAGGAGGTCTTCCCGCCAGCAACTCATAGAGAATTACACCGGTTGAATACAAATCGGTTCTGCCATCAACGGCATCACCACGAGCTTGCTCGGGAGAGAAATATTGTGCGGTGCCAATGATGCCGGCGGTGGCTGCTTGGGTGGCTGAATTATCTGAGACGGCCCTAGCGATACCAAAGTCCATCACTTTGATGCTGTCGCCATCGCCAATCATTACGTTCGCAGGCTTGATGTCTCGGTGCACAACCCCGGCTCGGTGAGAAACCTCTAGGGCTGTGAGGATTCCGTTCACAAACTTGACACTCCGGCTCAGCTCGATCTCGCCATCATGAATTAATTCGCGCAGCAGGCGACCTTTGACAAATTCCATGACGATGAATGGAGTTTTTTTTGCTGAGCCGTTTTCGTCTACCGTTTCTTCTTCGCCAGCATCGTAAACCCGAACAATGGTTGGGTGGGCCATGCGGGCAGAAGCCTGCGCTTCTTGGCGGAATTTCGCCTCGAAGCTCGCATCATTGGCCAAGTCGGATTTCAGTAATTTGATTGCGACAGTGCGCCCGAGGCGGGTGTCATACCCTTCAAAAACCTCGGCCATGCCGCCGCGGCCGACAAGTTTACCCAGGCGATAGCGCCCGGCAATCAGTCTGTCATTCTCGTTCAATATTGCTCTTTCTGCTGTGTCAAAGTCTAGTTTTGGAATCTAGTTTTTCTTGCAAGACTCGATTTAGTGTTACTAACCCGTTGTACCCGAATCTATGGACTCATCGGGATCGGCAGGCTCTTCTTCAACTGGCGTGTCGGTTGGTTCTGGTTCTGGTTCGGGAATTACAACCGGAACTTCCTCAACTTTTTCGACAAAGTAAGTAACGTCAATCACGGTGCCGACTTTAATGTTGCCGGTTGGGGAAACCGCATAAACGGTTCTAGCTCTTGGGTCATTGCCGGGCACCGACTCACCTGGAATCGCATTTACCCCCATGCCTAGCTCGGCGAGCCTTGCGGAAACAACCGATAGGTTTTCGCCAATTATGTCTGAGCGCAACAGAAGCACTGGCCGAACCTCTTCGGTTTCAGTTGGAGTCGGCTCGATCGTTGGCGAAGCACTCGGGCTTGGTGAAACTGTGGCGGTCGGAGAGGGGCTCTCCGTCTCCGAGATATTTGGATCGGAAAGAATCGCGACAATCACGACGATTGCGGTTATACCCAATAGCGCAAGCGTTGCAATCCAAGGCCAAACAATAGGAGCCCTGGGAAGCTCGGCAGTGTCGGCGCTGATGATCTCGGTTAGCGAAGAATCTTCGCCGCCATCACCCTTGGCTGCGGTCGTTACCGGAACACCACGTCGCTTTTCTTTTAAAAGACCCTCGGCTCTAATCGCCAGTGAACTGGCCGATTCGGGTCGCTGAGTGGGCTTTTTGGCTAAACAGCTCAGCACCAGGTTTTGCACTCGCGGGTCGATGGACTCGGGCAGTGCCGGTGGCATTTCGTTGATGTGCGCCATGGCAATGGCCATCTGGTTTTCACCCGTGAATGGTCTTCTGCCACAGAGTGCCTCATACGCGACCACCCCCAGAGAATAAAGATCCGTGGCAGGTGTTGAGGCCTTACCGGTGGCTTGCTCTGGAGCTAGATACTGCACGGTGCCCATCACCTGACCGGTTTTAGTGAGCGGCACCTGATCGCCCACTCGGGCAATGCCAAAATCAGTTATCTTGACCTTGCCATCGGGTGTGATCAAAAGGTTTCCTGGTTTAATATCTCTATGCACAAGACCCCTAGCATGGGCCGCGGCAAGCGCCCTAGAGGTTTGCGCTACTATATCTAAAACCTTGATTTCGCTAAGTTTCTTCTCTCTTTCTATCAATCTAGAGAGCGATTCACCCGGGACCAACTCCATCACCAGATAGGCAGCACCGGTGTCTTCACCGTAATCAAAGACGTTTGCAATTCCCTCGTGTTCGACCAACGCGGCTGCTCTGGCCTCGGAACGAAAGCGCTCTAAAAAGGCCGGGTCAGCCAAATATTCTTGCTTGAGAATTTTGATTGCCACCACGCGCAGAATTAGCTCGTCCTCCGCCTGCCAAACCTCCCCCATGCCGCCAATCGCAATGCGCAATTGCAGGCGATAACGATCGCCATAAAGCTGTCCTACCGCCGGCTTCACTTGTTGAGCACCGCCTCAAGCACCGCTTTGGCTATGGGTGCCGCAAGCTGGTTGCCGGTGCCGGATTGGCCAATGCCGCCGCCGTTTTCTAAAACAACTGCAACTGCAACGCGGGGAGCTGCGGCGGGGGCGAAGCCAGTGAACCACAGGGTGTAAGGGTCATCCGGCCCATTTTGTGCGGTGCCAGTTTTCCCGGCCACGGCAACTTGAGATATTCCCGCTCTTCCTGCCACCCCAGTCTCTACCGAATCAACCATCATCCTGGTTAAAAAGCCCGCTGTGCTTCGAGAAATAGGTGCCGATAACACCTTCGGTGTTGGCTGGCTTAGGACGTTTAGGTTGCTTGCCACCACAAGATCGATCAGCTGCGGTTGCATCATGACGCCCTGGTTGGCGATTGCCGCAGAGATCATTGCCATTTGAAGCGGTGTGACTCGAACATCGAATTGACCGAAACCACTAAGCGCAGTTTGGGCACGGTCCATGTCATCCGGGTAGATCGAAGGAGTCACGCTCATTGGGATGCTGAGCTCTTTACCAAAACCCATCAGCTGTGCTTGAGCGCGGATTCGGTCTTGGCCTAATTCAACCGCTAGCTCCGCGAATGGAATATTGCAAGAGTGAATCAAGGCGTATTCGAGGGTGACTAGCTCACTCTCTCCGCAAGTTTTTCTTGTGGAATTAAATATTGTGGTGAACGTCCCTGGCAAAACATATTCTGCGAGATTGGGGAAGGATGAGGTGGCCGTATATCTGCCAGATTCTAAAGCGGCAGCAGCGACCACGAGTTTGAATATGGAACCCGGGGCATACAGGTCTCCTGCAATTGCCCGGTTTATGAGCGGTTTATCAGAATCTGCCAGATATCCTCGGTAGGCCTTTGTTACCGGCCCGTAAAGGTGGGTAGCTAGGTTATTCGCATCGTAGGTTGGCTTAGAGACCATCGCAAGAATCCTGCCGGTGGCAGGCTCAATTGCTACTACAGAACCCTTACGATTTCCCAACGCATCCCAGGCCGCTCTCTGAACGTCGGGATCCAATGTCAACTCCACCGCTGCCCCGGTCACCGGCTTCCCATCCAATAGCGCGTTAATCTGCTCAAAGAATTGGGCTGAGGATTGACCCGATAGGTAGCTATTCATCGAGCGTTCGATGCCTTCGGAACCAGAGAACAGGCTGAAATAACCAATCACCGAGGTGTAAAGCACCGAAGAATACTCGCGTTCAAAACGGTAGGCATCGTTCACCGGGATGCTCTCAACCACTGGCATTCCACCGACCAAGATTGGGCCACGTTGAGTTTTATAGGTTTCATAAGAAGCTCTAACGTTGCGCTCATCATCGTAGAGCGAGCCGGCCCGCAAAACCTGAATCGAGCTCGCCATAGCAAAGAGCGCCAAGAACATGATGGTTAGCGCAAGCCCGACCCTTCTAACCTGTCGGTTCAAGACACCACCTTCTTAGAAGATGAATCAGAGATAACAAGCAGCAGGGCGACAATCGCCCAGTTAGCCAAAAGTGATGAACCACCAGCTGCCAAAAATGGAGTCGTTAGACCGGTTAGCGGCAGCAGCCCCATCACTCCTCCCGCGACAACAAAAACCTGCAGCGCGATTATGAAAGAGAGTCCAATCGCCAAAAGCTTTGAAAAGTCATCAGGGTGAGAGTTGGCGACTCTGAGACCACGATAAACCAGCAGTAAAAACAAAGACAAGATGGCGAAAATGCCGGCCAGACCGAGCTCTTCACCAAGCGCTGCAAATATAAAGTCAGACTCGGCTAGCGGAATCAGCTGTGGGAAACCGCCACCCAGCCCAGCACCAATCACGTCGCCATTGGCCATACCAAATAGCCCCTGCACGATTTGGTAGCTGCCGCCGGCTGCGGTGTAGTTGAGGTTTGAAAGTGGGTCCAGCCAAGAATCGAATCTTCTGCCGACATAATCGAATAATCTTGAGGCCACAAGCGCACCGGTGGCCATCATTACCAGCCCAGCGCCAACATAAAAACCGCGACCGGTTGCCGTGTAAATCATCACTAGAAACAGCCCGAAGTACAAAATCGAACTACCCAGGTCTCGTTGCACAACCAGCACGCCAACCGAAGCCAACCAAAATAACAAAATCGGACCCAGGTCCTTAGCGCGCGGAATTCTAAAACCCGCGACTCTTGAGCCAATCTCTGAAAGCGAATCCTTGCGGGAAACTAAATAACCAGCGAAAAATATAGCTAAAAAGATTTTCGCCAATTCACCTGGTTGAAAACTAACTCCCCCAATGCCAACCCACAGCGTCGCACCGTTTACGGTCTTTCCAATCACGGGCGCCAGCGGCAGCAGCAGCATTAGAACTGCTGCGGCGCCAGCGATGTAGGGAAATCTGCGCAAAATCATATGGTTTGGAATAACCCGGACAATAACGGCGCCAATCAGCATGGCAAAGCAGGTGAGCCAGATTTGACGAACCCCAAATAGATTCGAGCCGCCAGTGGCGATCTCGGCCAGATCCAAGCGGTAGATCATGGCTATACCGAGGCTATTGAGAAGATATGCCAAAGGCAGAAGCAAACCATCTGCACTAACGGCGTGCTTGCGCAGTATGTAGTGAAAGAGCCCCGCTGCAATGGCCGGCGGAGCCCAGTAGTAAAGCATGTCAATAGTGAGTTTCTGAGTGACCGCTAATTGCACCTGGGCAAGCGCAAAGGCAGAGATGCCCGCCACCCAGAAAAGCAGCACGGCTTCGAAGTTACGCGAACGCGGGACCGCCTTTAGAAGCATTGGGATTGCGCTGGTGAGCGAGAGGTTACTCATCCAAACTCTTTTTCAACTGCGCCAAGATGCGCTCCGCGTCCTCTAGGGACTCTGCCGAAATTGAACGCTCAATCAGAGTTTGCTGGAAGGTTGAGAGCTCGCTAAATGCGACATCGCTTATAACAACGGGGGTTGAGAAACTCAGTGGCCCCAGAGACTCGCGGATTCCCTGAAAAATTGTTACTTGGCCCTGATAGGTATCCACGTAATAACGAGTCTGAGTGTATTGATATGCCACAAAACCAATACCGGCAATAATCCCAGCCAACAGCATCCAGCTTGCGATTATGCGAACCCCGCGCCAGCGAATCTTGCGCCTGGTCTCCGAGAGAATTTTGTTTAGAAGTTCCTCTGACTCTGGGGCATACCTTGCTTCGTCTTCGGCAGGCTGCAGAAGGTCCAAAAGGTTTCTTGGCGAGAACAGTCTAAGAATCTTGCCGCCACGACGCTCTTCAATAATAACCTCGCTGGCGGCGGAGCCAACAAACTGAGCACTTGGCTCAAATTCAACTTTCACCGAGGGTCTTACGACATCGGCAATCACCACGGTCACATTATCGGGTGCTCCAAATTCAAGAGCTTCGCCAACTAACAACGCTGCGGCCTCTTCGGTGGGGATCTTTGAGGCCAGGATCCTGCCCATCACCTCATCCGGCACAACCCCGCACAGCCCGTCACTGCAGACCATCCAGCGATCCCCCGGCAGGGTGTCGTAGATGGATATATCAATCTCGGGTTCGCCTGAGACATCTCCCAGCACTCGCATCAAAACGCTTCTTCTGGGGTGGGTCAGGGCTTCGGCGGGTGTGATGCGTCCCAGGTCCACAAGCTTCTGCACAAAAGTGTGGTCCTTGGTGATTTGGGTAACCTCGCCACCCGAGGCTCGGTAAACTCGCGAGTCCCCGATGTGGGCAATGATCACCTGGTTGCCATAAAACAGCACCCCCGAAAAAGTAGTTCCCATTCCTTCAAGCTCCGGGTGTTCTGCAACGGTTGCCGAGAGCATTGAGTTCGCCTCTAGAACGCCGTTTCGAAGAGTATCGATCGCCTCTTCTATGGAGTCGTACTTGCTATCGGTCAGCGCAATTCTTTGAGAAGCAATCGCGGAAGCGATATCCCCACCGGCGTGACCGCCCATGCCGTCTGCCACAAAAAACAACTGATAGCCCGAATAACCGGAGTCCTGGTTGGAGCTGCGATGTTTTCCAATATCGCTAGCCGCATAGCTGATTGTTTTAACGCTCAAGCTCTATGCCCTCAGCTCGAAGGTTGTGGTGCCAATCCGGATCGTCATACCGGCGCCGATGGTTGCCGGGGTGCTGATTTTTTTGCCATCCAAAAACGTTCCGTTGGTGGAGTTCAGATCTTGCAGCACCCAATCTGGCCCGACGTGAACAAACTTGGCGTGCATGTTCGATGCAAATTCATCGCTGATTACTAAATCAGAACCGGCGCTCCGCCCAACCAAGACTTCTTTTTTGCCATCAATGGAAATCGAACTACCGGCATTTCGACCGGTAATCATGGCGATGTGGGTTGGTTCGAACTCTTCGCCGTCTTCAATCCCGAGTGACGCCACCGACCCTGCTAGCTGCGGAGCATTCTGCCTGGCAATCTTGCTCATCACTCGGCGGCCATAGAGGTCTGCCCGAATCACTGAGAGCAAGCTCAAGATGAAGATCCAGAGCACCGCAACAAACCCGATGCGAATTAGAAAGAGTGCCAGTTCACTCACTAACCAACCGCCTTAGCCGAAAGCTCGAATAGGAACTCGGTGCGCCCTGCGGTAATCACGCTTCCAGAACGCAAAACAATCTCTGAGATCCTGATGCCATCCACAAAGCTTCCGTTGGTGGATTCAAGGTCCCGAATCGCCGCCAGATCCCCAGTCCAGGCAATCTCAAAGTGAATGCGAGACAGCCCGCGATCTTCGATCATGACATCGGCGCTCGCGTCTCTGCCAAAAGTTAGCTTCCCGACCCCGAGCTCAATTCTTTGGCCATTGAATACAACCGATGGAGACCAAGCCACTTGGGTCTCGACTTTTGCTGCGCCCACCTTGATTTGACCTCGGGAGATCTTTGGGTCGACTCTGACAGATAACTCGAGTTCACCGGTGAGCTGGTAACCCTGTCGGGTCGCATGCCTTGCAACCTCGGAGCGAATAGCGGCAATGATTGCCGGAGTGACCCTTTCGGCGTCGTTGGCACAAACCAATAAAAGATAACGATGGGGCGCCAAAACTCGGTCTGGATCAGTCGCTGTAGCGGCCTGATCCATAGCAACTCGAACCGCTTGAGAGATCTCAACCGGCTGCAGTTCGGCTTTGCTGAGCTTGGAGAACAGTCCGCTGACTGATGCTTCTATTCGCTCTTCTGCCTTTTCAAGAAAGCCCATGTAGCTCGCTTCTGGTTGGTTTTGAAGGTGAAGCTAAGTCTAACCAGCAGCTAAAGGAACCGAAGGTTTTCACCCTGCTAATCTCAAGTAAGTAATAAAGCTAAAGATTCACATTTTTAGCGCGAGTGGCGAAATGGTAGACGCGCTGGCTTCAGGTGTCAGTGTCCTTTAGGACGTGCGGGTTCAAGTCCCGCCTCGCGCACAAATTGGTAACTTTTGATTATTGATTATTAGTTTGAGGACGTGGGCGAAGAAGAATTCGGAGCTCTTTTAGACGCTCGATATTCCTGAAGTCGTCGGTGGCTTGGAAGCGTCGGCAATCTGGCAAGATTAAGCCACATCAAACCCCGGGACCCAATTGCTAATTAATAACTTTCTTATAGCCCTAGAGGCAATCGGTGTTTTAGCATTCGCTCTTTCGGGCATCATCGAAGCGGCTAGAAAGCACTTCGACGTTGTCGGTGTGGTTATGGTAGGAGCAATCGCCGCCTTTGGCGGAGGAACCCTGAGGGACGTCTTGCTCGATCGCAGACCTTTTTTCTGGGTGGAACAAGAGGTTTGGGTTTGGGTGTTTCTAGGTATCGGAGTGGCGCTGCCATTTTTTATTAAGGCGAACCACATCGCACTAACCGAAAGGGCGATTTTGGTTCCAGATGCGTTCGGGCTTGGAATCTTTGCAGCTGGTGGAACCCACCTCGCACTTATCTCCGGCGCATCCCCAATGATTGCGGTTTTGATGGGTGTTATTACTGCGGTCGTGGGCGGAGTTCTGAGGGATGTTTTGGTAAATGAAGTCCCAAGAGCCTTCCACGATCACCAGCCTTATGCAGTCTTAGCTTTTGCGGGAGCTTGGGTTGTGGTGCTTTTAAGCTACCTCGAAACCCCGACATCGATTGATGTTCTGATCGGCGCAAGCTTCATAATCGTGCTTCGCTTGCTTGCAATTAAGTTCAGCTGGGAACTCAAGCGCTTTAGATTCCTCTAATTCAAAGCTGGCATTGAGCTGAGAGTTCAATCAGCGCTCGCTGTTTTTAGTCCCATCAGGGCTTCGCGAGGGGTAGTTTCAATTTTGTCATGTGTTGGAATCAGAAATGATTCTGACTGTAAAGTCTCTAGATTTTCCCCCATTTCTAGAGACACCTCCTTTGAAGAAGAGGAAAGCCTCGGGCCCTCGGTTCGAGGTTTTCTCTTAACTTATTCGGGAGAGCTTTTTACCGCGGGTGTGGGATTTATTACAAGCCAGGTTGACCGAATCCTGAGCACAGTCATCGCAAAGCAGAACCAGGTCCTTGCATCCAAGCCTCGCACAATCCAAATAGCTCGAGGTCGGGGCTTCGCATTTATCGCATTCGCCGATGGTCTTGGCATCTTTTGAAAAGTTGATGTTCATTCGCTTATCAAAGACGTATAACGAGCCCTCCCACAGCCCCTTGTCTTTGAATTTTTCACCGTAACGAACTATGCCCCCTTTGATTTGATAGACCTCTTGAAAGCCGCGATTCAGCATCACAGCACTCAAAATTTCGCAGCGAACGCCGCCGGTGCAATAGGTGACGATTGGTTTGTCCTTCAGGTGGTCGTATTTGCCCGATTCAAGCTCAGCAATAAAGTCGTGGGTGGTTTGCACATCGGGCACAATAGCATTTTTGAATTTGCCAATCTTCGCCTCAAAGGCGTTTCTGCCATCGAAAAAGACAACCTCATCACCGCGCTCGGCTACCAAATCATTCACCTCGTGCGGCTTTAGGTGCTTGCCACCGTTTTGAATCCCTGATTCGTCTACCTCAATCTCGTCGGGGGTTGTGAACGCGACGAGTTCCTTTTTAACCTTTACCGAGAGTTTCTGGAATTCATCGCCTTGGCCATTAGCCCACTTGAAGTCGACGTTGGAAAAGCCTGCATATTCTTTGGTTGAGTGAGCGTAAGTCTTGAGGTCGCTCAGCTTGCCACCCAGGGTGCCGTTGATGCCGTGCTCAGAAATAAGAATCCGACCCTTGAGATTCAGCGAAGCGCAAAGGGTTCTCTGCCAGAGCATCACGGCCTTGGGGTCCCTAACCGGGGCAAAGCCGTAATAAAGAATGATCTTGTTTAGCGACATGCTCCCGAGCTTACTAACCCACTGGTTGCATAGACTAGAGGGATGTCTATGCAACCAGGGCTTGATAAAGCCGGAATTAAATCATCAATCAGAGCTCAAGACGACCTTTTTCGCCATGTGAATGGCGCTTGGTTTGATGAGACCGAAATCCCAGAGGACAAAGCCGTTTACGGTTCCTTTCACATGCTCGCAGACGATTCTGAGCTAGCCGTAAAGGAAATCCTCGAAGAGGCATCAAAGGACCCTAGAACCGGGGTAAGTCAGCAAATAGGTGACCTCTACGCTTCATTTTTAGACCAAGAAAAGATCGATAGCCAAGGCTCCGATCCAATCCGCCCGGACCTCGAAAGAATCAATGCGGTCAGCACGCTTGACGACTACTTTGTTTTATTGGCTCAATTAGAGCGCCAGGGAATTTCCGGTCTTTGGGGTAGCTACATCGATAACGATGCCGGCAACCCCGAGCGCTACCTAGTCCACCTTTACCAGGGGGGTCTTGGTTTGCCAGACGAGGATTACTACTTCAATGAAAAATACCAGGACATCCGAGAGGATTACGTCCCGCACCTTTCCCGCATGCTGATGCTCTCGGGGATCGAAGCAAGTGATGCGATTTCGCAAGCCAAGGCCATTTTTGAATTAGAAACCAAGATTGCTAAGTTCCATTGGAACCGAGTCGAGGTCCGCGACGCAGAGAAGACCTACAACCTCAAGAGCTTCGAGGATCTGAAAAACCTTTCCCGAAATGTCCCCTGGGATGAATACCTAAAGGCATCCAAACTTGAAGCTTCATTCCTTGAATGGAATGTAGTTGCCACCCCATCGTTTTTTGAAGGCCTCGACTCAATCTTGATAGTGGAGAACCTAGAGGCTCTGAAGTCTTGGCTCAAGCTCGGGTTGATTCGTGCCTATGCACCTTACCTAGCTAGCGAATTTGTCGACGAGCGCTTTTCTTTTTATGGCAAAAAGCTAACCGGGCAACCAATGAACCGGCCACGCTGGAAGCGGGCGGTGACATTGGTTCAAGGCGGCCTAGGTGAAGCGATTGGTGAAATCTATGTTCAAAAGCACTTCCCACCCACTTCTAAAAATCATATGGATAAGCTCGTCGGCCACCTAATCGAGGCTTATAGACAGAGCATCAGCGAGCTCGACTGGATGACCCAAGAGACCAAAGTGAGGGCGTTAGAAAAACTAGAGAAGTTCACGCCCAAGATTGGCTACCCGACAAAGTTCAAGGACTACAGCTCAATCAGTATCGATAAGGATGACCTGATCCAGTCGATTAAGAACATCAATTCTTTTGAATTTGACTACGAGGTGAACAAGATTGGTTCGCCGATCGACAAAGAAGAGTGGCACATGACGCCACAAACCGTGAATGCCTATTACAACCCGGGACTCAATGAGATTGTTTTCCCAGCCGCAATTCTGCAACCACCATTTTTCTCCGACCAGGCTGATGATGCCGTTAACTTCGGTGGCATCGGAGCGGTGATCGGCCACGAAATTGGCCACGGCTTTGATGACCAGGGTTCGAAATATGACGGCGACGGAAAGCTGGTCTCTTGGTGGAGCGAGAAAGACCGCACCGCCTTTGAAAAGCTGACCAAGTCCCTCATCGACCAATACTCGGCGCTAACTCCCGAGCAACTCGATGAAACACATAAGGTCAATGGCGAGCTCACCATCGGCGAGAACATCGGGGATCTTGGCGGTTTGGGAATTGCATGGAAGGCCTATCAGATTTCACTCGAAGGTAAAGAGCAGGAGGTAATCGATGGCTACTCGGCGGCTCAACGCTTCTTGATGTCCTGGGCGCAGTGCTGGCGCGGCATCAGTCGCGACGAGATTGCGATTCAGAGGCTCGCAACCGACCCACACTCTCCGCCGGAATTTAGGTGCAATCAGGTGGTGAAAAATCTAGACATCTACTACGAAGCTTTTGGGGTGACTGAATCTGATCAGATGTGGCTTGAGCCTCAAAAGCGCGTGGTGATCTGGTGAAGCTTTGGTTCCGCATTCTCTACGTAACCCTTAGTTGGCGCAGGCGCTCGAGGGTAGAGATCCACGAGGTATCGAAGGTCACCCTTCGGGTGTTGCCCTCAGACCTAGATGTTTATAAACATATGAACAACGGGGTGTTTTTGACCCTGATGGATATTGGTCGTTATGACCAAGGACTTAGAACCGGGTTCTGGCAACTTTGGAAGAAAAAGGGCTGGTACCCAATCGTGGTGAACTCGACAATCAGCTATCGCAAGTCTTTAGAACCCTGGCAAAAATTCGACATCGAAACCAAGGTAATGGGTTGGGATGAGGTAGCCGTATACATCGAGCAGCGCTTTGTTCGAAACGGCGAGATCTATGCCAAGGCAATCATGCGTGGCCGGTTTCTAAAAAAGAGCTGGGGAATCTTGACACCCCAAGAGGTGATGGAAGGCTCGGGCGGCTGGAAAACTGAAGTCCCAGTGGTTCCCGAGTGGGTTCTCAGATGGGCGAAAGACACCCAACTACCCAAGGGAAAAGAGTCAGCCCCGAGTACCTGGGACTAAAAACCAGTTACCTTCGACTAAACCCCTGGCCAACGGCAAGAAGCGACAGCATCTTCTATTGAACCTTTTAGTAGGTCATGGGTTTCAGGATGTTTCTCCATGTATTTCACTGTGTAGGAGCAGATTGGTATCACCTTAAGGTTCCCAATTTCCCTGATGCTCGCCAGCGACTCCCTAAGCAAAACGGCAGCTAAATTCTTTCCCTGCTGATTAGGGTTTACCTCGGCGTGTGTCAGGCTTATTTCACCATCATCAATCACGTAGTCCATCAGGCCGACCCGAGCGCCTTCTAAATAGAGTTCATAACGATTATTTTGAGAGTCGTGTCTTACTTGAGTACCCATGGCTGTTAATCTTCTAACGTGTCGGAGAATCAATTATTCGTTGGTGACAACCTTGCCATACTCAAGGCGCTGCCCGCTAGCAGCTTTCAGCTGATCTACATTGACCCACCATTTAACACTGGCAGAATTCAAGAACGAACCAATCGCTTGGCTAGGCAAAGCGAAACTGGAAGGCTGGGCTTCCAGGGCAAGAGGTACGAGCAAATCGTTCAGTCGGTGCTCTCCTACGACGATGCCTTTGCAGACTACTGGTCGTTTCTAGAGCCAAGGCTTGAAGAGGCCTGGCGGCTGCTCAATAAAACAGGCACTCTATATTTGCATCTTGATTACCGCGAGGTTCACTATGCCAAAGTTTTACTTGATGCGCTTTTTGGCAGGGAGTGCTTCTTGAATGAAATTATTTGGGCCTACGACTATGGCGGAAAATCTAAAAGCCGCTGGCCAGCAAAGCACGACACCATCTTGGTCTATGTGAAAGACCCAAAGAGCTATTACTTTAATAACGAGGAAGTGGACCGAGAGCCTTACATGGCTCCAGGTCTAGTCACCAAAGAAAAGGTCGAACGTGGCAAGCTGCCTACCGATGTTTGGTGGCACACCATTGTTTCCCCAACTGGCAAAGAAAAGACCGGCTACCCCACCCAAAAGCCGGAGGGGGTTCTTCGAAGAATCATCCAGGCTTCTTCAAAACCAGGGGACATGGTGTTGGACTTTTTTGCAGGCTCAGGAACCACGGGAGCCGTTGCCCATAAACTCGGGCGGCACTTCACTCTGGTTGATCAAAACCCAGAATCAATTGAGGTCATAATCAAAAGGCTCAATGCCATTGGCGCTAGCTATCAGGTTCTGCGCTAACCAGCCAAACGACGTATGCCGCTAGAAGAATAAATAAAGTGGCTGCCGCCATCGCCATGCCGAGGTTCTCAGCTCCAGGTCGTGAGGCCAGCCGAAACATAACCAACGGCAACGTCTCGTTTGAGCCATAAGCCAAAAACGAAGCGGCACCAAATTCGCCCAAAGAAATCAACGATCCAAAAGCTGCGGTTATAGAAATGGGCCTTCGTAAAATTGGCAGTTCAATCGCCCAGAGCCTTTGGAATTTCCCCGCTCCATCGACCGCTGCAGCATCGAGTATCTCCTGATCCATGCCAGCCCTTGCCGGTTGGAGAACCTGATAGCAAAGCGGCACAACAAACAACACCTGAATAATCGGCACAAGTATCCAGGAGCTTGAAATACTTGGCGCAAGGTAACCCGATAAGACCAAGAACAAAAGGCCAAAAACCACTGGCGATACACCAAGTGGCAAAAGCACCAGGGCCCGCAATCTTGAAAACTTTGCTAACCACCAGGTCAACGGCAGGGCAATCGCCAAAGTGACCACCAAATTACGCACGCTGTTGCCGGTTGCCTCCAGGACGCTTAGGTTGAGTATCTCTCTGTTACCACGACCTGCGAGATTTATAAAATTTTCTATTCCGGCGCCGGTGAAAAAAGCTCGATAAAAAACCCCGAGTAAAACGCCAGCCACAGCTAAGCCGAATAGCCAGCCGATTATCTTAGAGGCGCCCCCAGCTGACCGCCTCTGATATTCAAGAGCACCAAATAACGGTAAAGCTACCTTGTGTTTTGGGCGTGAAATAAAGACCAGCCCCAGCGTCAAAAACGTCTGCAGTAGCGCAATGATTCCGGCTTGCTGAAGGTCTAGGCGCTGCAGGGCCGAGACATAGATCTCGGTTTCTAAGGTTTGGACCTTGCCCTGGCCGAGCATTCGAATCAGCCCGAAGCTGGTGGCACTATAGAGGGCAATCAGCACCGAACCGGCGGAAAGAGCCGGCATGATCTGGGGCAGGGCGATGTGTCTTCCAATTTGCGAGGCCGTTGCGCCGTCGAGCTCGGCGGCTTGAGCTTGCTCTAGTGGCAACCGATTGCTAAGAATCACTCTGGCAGCAAATCCCGCATTCATTAGAACATGAGCTATCAGTATCCAATAGATTCCAAATCTGGCATCTAAGCTGAACTGATTCTGAATGGGTAGCAGAGTAAGTCCGATAAGAAATGCTGGCAGCACAAATGGCAGTGTCAGGATTGCGCCCAGAATTCTTCGCGGTTTCCTGGAAAGCGAACCAAGCCAATTGGCAATCGGAAAACCCAGGGCCATCGACACCACCGCACTCATCAGGGCGATGAATGCGGTGGTTGCGAGTAGCTCTAAGTTAGTTGTCAAACAGGACTGACCAGCTGGTCAACCACTGGGCGCGATCCTTTGCAAAATCCAAATTTTCACCAATGGTTGATTCCGCAGGCAGTGCGAATGCCGCCCACGATTCGGGCAGCGCTGTCCCTGCAACACCCGGGTAAACATACATGGCCTCTGGAACTGAGCGCTGGAACGAGTCGCCAAGAAGGAACTCAATTAGCGCCTTGGCACCCGGCTGGTTTGCGGAATTGGTTAGCACGCCAGCATATTCAATTTGTCTAAAGCACTCTTTGGTTAGTGCTTTTGTGCCGGCCTTACCGTCTTCGCCGACCTCCGCCGCTGGGCTAGAGGCGTAGCTTAGAACAATCGGTCTGGTGCCACCGTAACGTGTGAAATCAACAAAGTAGGCGTCTTCCCAGCTGCCAGCAACCTTCAGGTCATTGTTCTTTAGCTCTTCCCAGTAAGCAAAGGTCTCAACCTGTGAGTCGAAGCCCGCGATGGTTGTGGCCAAGAATGCCAGCCCTGGGGAGGACTGGTTAGGGTTGGTGACCACTGTGAGCGAGCGATACTGCTCTTGAACTAAATCACGCCAGGACAAGGGTGCCTGAATTTTATTTTCTTCAAACCAGGCGATGTCGTAGTTGAAGCAAACATCGGAGTAGTTGATTTCGGTTAGCTCGCCATCAACAACTTCGTTCTCGGTGGCTATAGATGCAAAGGTGTTGTCGATGCCGTAAAAGGCATCAGCTACCGGAGCATTTTTAGTGAGCACAAGCTGGTTGGTAAGCGAACCGGTGTCACCCAGGCGAAGTATCTCTAATTGATAGCCGGTCTCCGATTCAAATTCGGCAATTAGTTCATCGCTGATTGCGAATGAATCATGAGTGGCGATTCTCACCAGTGTGTTTTCGGTTGCGGTGCAACCGGTGAGGGTCAGGGCAGCAATGGCTGCCATTGTGATTAGTTTTTTCATTTCGTGCCTTTCTAATTATTAGTTAGGCACGGGTTTTATTAAGAGTTGTCTCCTTGCGCTGGCATTATCCAGATCAAGTTTGACGGTCGAAGACAAATTAGTCTTCCTCTCAGTCTGGTTTACCCAAACTCCCGTGTTGAACCTAATTATAGGTGCAAGGTTTAGATTTCTCGAGCGGCTGCTTCCGCGTTCTCCTGAGAGGCGCTCTTGGAGCGAAGCGGGACCTCTTTAATAAAGAACGTAATGACAAACGCAATGGCTGTTGCAATAGCAGCTCCCAAAAACACCCCGTAGGCCGATTCAACAAATCCGATTCTGAAAGGTAGCGAGAGTCGCTCATCAACGCCAATCAGGAATGAGCTGTCCGAAGTGATGCCGGCTGCCGCAGCACCAGGGTCCCCGGCCAGTAGCTCGATGATGGCGTCATTCGCCGGATTAGCCTGCACTGCGGGGTCTTGTAATGCGGCGTTAACCCCGGCTTGAACATCGGCGCGGCCAAGGGCTCCGGCAATTTTGCCGGTGACCTGACCAAACAGAATCGACATGAAGACTGCGACCCCCAGGGTGCCACCCATCTGGCGGAAAAAGGTAGCCGAGCTGGTTGCAACACCAATGTCTTTGGATTCAACGGCGTTTTGGCTTGAAACCATGATGGTCTGCATCAGCTGACCAAGACCCAAACCAATCAGCACCATGCCGATTGACATCACCCAGATTGGGCTATCGGCCGTGAGAAGAACCAGCATGTATAAATAGCCCGCGAACAGGGTCGCGGTTCCCACGTTCATAAAGATGCGGTACTTACCGGTTTTCGAGGTATAACGGCCGGAGAGAATCGTTGCGGCCATCATCCCGCCAACCATTGGCAACATCAAAAAGCCTGCCTGGGTTGGGTTGGCGCCATAGGCCACCTGAATAATTAATGGCAATGTGATCATGCCGCCAAACATTCCAAGACCCACGATTACACCGAGCATCTGAGTTCTTGCGAACACCTTATTTTTGAATAATGAAAGTGGAATAAGCGCAGCGTCGCCCATTTTCTTTTCCACCAAAATAAACGAAATGATTCCCGAAATACCAAGCAGATACATTCCAATTGCAAGCGGTGAGCCCCAGCCCCAGCTTCGGCCCTGCTCGGCAACCAGCAAGATTGGAACTACTCCCAAGATGATTGTGACCGCTCCCCACCAGTCGATCTTTTGTGGTCTAGGAGTGTGTGGCACATGCAAAAAGGTGAGCACCATGAACATCGAGATGATTCCGATTGGAAGGTTAATCAAAAACACCCAACGCCAGCCATCGATCCAGAGAATCTGATCCACTCCGGCAAACAGCCCACCAACAACCGGTCCAATAACCGAAGAAGCTCCAAATACCGCCAGGAACATGCCCTGGTATCGCGCTCTTTCACGGGGTGGCACGATGTCCGCCAAGATTGTTAATGCGAGCGAGAACAATCCGCCAGCCCCAAGACCTTGCAGAGCACGAAAACTTGCTAGCTCAATCATGCTGGTTGCGAATCCGGAGGTCAGCGAGCCAATCACAAAGATGATGATTGCGACCATGAATAGTGGTCGGCGCCCAAAAATGTCGCCAAGCTTTCCATAAATAGGAGTGGAGATTGTTGAGGTGATCAAATAGGCGGTTGTTGCCCAGGCTTGAAGTGCAAGACCATCTAGGTCATCGGCGATGGTTCGCATCGCCGACCCGACCACTGATTGATCCAGCGCCGCCAAGAACATGCCGGACATTAGCCCTGCAAGCACCAAAAGAATTTGTTTATGCGACATTTGGCCTGAATTTGCAGCCAATTTTGCGGCTTCCCGCCGAGTTTTCGCGGACAAGTGGGCTCCAAGAATTAGGGTTGTTAGGTGACAAAGTATACATCTATGAGACGCAATCCCATATTCATTTTTGCACCGGCCGTGGCGATGCTTCTGATTGGGCTATCCCTGGTTTCCCAGCCAGAGGCCTTTGGTAAACAACACGAAATAATCAAAGAGCAGATTATTCAAACCCAGAATAAAACTGTAACTATCCAGCCCCAAGCCTTCGAAAGCTACCTTTACCAAAGACTCATGACCGATATTGCAGGCAACGAAGCCGTGGTGGTAAATAAGCACCGTCCGTTGAGCCCCCTGGCTTATATTCCTTTGAATATGCGCGAATTAAAAAGCTCAAAGTCGCTAGACAACTCGCGTTCACTCAAGATGGATCCCAATGCAGCAACGGCCTTGGAGGCATTGGCGCTTGAGATGTTTGCTCAAGGAGCCGGGCAGTTGTTCATGAACTCGGGCTATCGCTCTTACGACTATCAGCGCGAGTTATTTGAATCTAAGACCTTGCAGCATGGATTGGCCGGAGCTCTAATCAGAAGCGCCAAGGCTGGACACTCCGAACATCAGACGGGCCTCACAATGGATGTTTCGGTTCAGGCGCAGGGCTGCGCAATCATGCAGTGCTTCGGCGAAACAATCGGTGGAAAGTGGTTGGCCGATAACGCTTGGCAGTTTGGTTTTATCATTCGCTACGAAGAGGGCACCCAGGCCATCACTGGCTATACCTATGAGCCTTGGCACCTCAGGTTCATTGGAAAAAACATCGCAAAGCTTTACCAAGAGGGTGGCTTCAGCACACTGGAAGAATTTTGGAAATATCCAGCAGCCGAGTTCTATGAAGAGGAAATAACCGAATCAACAATCGATTGAGCCTCATCCAAAACCCGCTCCAGGTGCTCTTCACTCAAAAATGATTCGCCATAAATCTTGTAGACATTCTCAGTTCCAGATGGCCGAGCCGCAAACCAAGCGTTCTGGGTTGACACCTTCACGCCGCCAAGAGCGCCGCCACTTGGGGCCTGTGTCTCAATCCGAGCAATGGTCTCGCCAGCCAACCCAGTTGCCGAAACATCAGATTCTGAGAGCTTGGCAAGCTTTGCTTTTTGCGCAAGATTTGCCGGAGCATCAACCCTTTTATAGCTCGGGTGACCATGAAGTTGAGTGAGGGCGGCGTAGCGCTCCGAGGGGCTGTCACCAGTCACAGCCTCAATCTCGGCCGCTAATAATGCCATGATGATGCCGTCTTTATCGGTTGACCAAGCTTGCCCATTTAGCCGCAGAAAAGAAGCGCCCGCCGACTCTTCTCCGCCAAAACCAAGGCTGCCATTTATCAGACCCGGCACAAACCACTTAAACCCCACGGGCACCTCAATAAGTTTTCGCTCAAGCGAAGCGACCACCTTGTCGATCATGGAAGAAGAAACCATGGTTTTGCCAACCGCGGCTTCAGTATCCCAGCCATCACGCTCACCAAAAAGATAGTCAATCGAAACTGCTAAAAAATGGTTCGGGTTCATCAACCCCGAGTCTGCAGTCACGATGCCATGCCGATCGGCATCAGTATCGTTTGCAATTGAAATATCAAAATTGGTACGATTTTCAATAACCGAGGCCATCGCAAACTTGGATGAGCAATCCATCCGAATTTTGCCATCCCAGTCGAGTCTCATAAAGCCAAACTGAGGATCAATCTTGTCGTTAATAACTTTGAGGTTCAGACCGTATCGCTCAGCTATCTCACCCCAATAATCAATCGATGCACCACCCATTGGATCGGCTCCGATTCTGATATCGGCGCTTTTGATGGTTTGCAGCTTGAGCACTTGATCTAATTGCGAAATGTAGTTGTTTTTAAAATCAAAATGTTTGGGGTTCGGCTTGGCTCTTTTTACTTCTCTAAGGTTTGTGAGCAGCAGTTCATTAGCTCGATTAGCAATCCAGTTGGTGGCAGCAGAATCTGCTGGGCCACCGTGCGGGGGGTTGTACTTGATGCCACCATCTTGGGGCGGGTTGTGGCTCGGAGTGATTACAAGCCCGTCGGCTAAGGCCGAAGAGCCTCTCGGAATTTGGTTGTTGTGATCGATGATTGCCACCGAAACCGCGGGGGTTGGAGTGAAGCGATCATGAGAGTCAATCAGCGCCAGAACATCGTTGCCGGCAAGTACTTCAAGTACCGAAAGCTGAGCTGGCTCACTCAGAGCGTGGGTATCGCGGCCAATGTATATAGGCCCTTCGATGCCCTGGGCTTCGCGATACTCCACCACCGCCTGAGTAATCGCCAGAATGTGGTTTTCATTGAATGAGCCATTGAGTGATGTGCCGCGGTGGCCCGAGGTGCCAAAAATAACCTTTTGTTCAAGAAGTGCTGCATTGGGTTTAATCGAAAAATAGCTAGAGCTAAGCTGCCCCGAATCGATCAGATCAGATTCTCTAGCTAGTTGGCCCGCTCGATCATGAATCACCTAGTGACTCTGAGTTGAATTATCAAATAGGTATACACGAAGCTAAAACCAAAGCTGAGCGCTGCGTACCCAAGAACAAATAGATTTGGGTTCACCGGTATCAAAAGTGCGATGATGGCCAACCCAAACGCTGCGACCTGCATCACGGAAGCCGAAACCAGGACTCCACGCTCGTTACCGAATATCGACACCGAGAACATCTGCCCGCAAAGCGCGACCAGAATCATGCCAATCATTCGCATGGCCCAGTCGAGTTCTTCGGTGCCAATCAAGCCGAGTAAATCGGTGAACATCCTCGGAACCGCTAAAAGCGCTAGGGCGCTTAGACCAAAGACGGCTCCCCCGAACTTGAGAACCAACCTGAGGGCTTTGAATTGCTTGGTTTTATCCATAACAGCATGGTATTACCTATAAGCCACCCTGGCTGTCCTAATCTTGAGCTATGTCTACTCCGCAAATAATTGCCTACCTGGGTCCAGCCGGAACCTTCACTGAAATGGCAGTTCGACAAATGCCTAACGCGGCAAACGCCAAACTCATGCCTGTAGCTTCGGTGGTGGAGGCGCTGGACGCTGTTTTATTGGGAAACGCCCACCGGGCTGTTGTTCCTATTGAGAATTCGATTGAAGGTGGCGTGAGCGCAACCCTAGATGCCCTGGCAACAACACCGGGGGTGCAAATATTCGGTGAATACCTCGTGCCCGTGAGCTTTAATCTTCTGGCACCGCCAGGTAAAAAGCTTGCAGACATAAGGGTCGTGCTAACTCACCCGGTGGCCTACGCCCAGTGCCGCAGTTGGCTGGCTAAAAACATTTCAGACCATAGCCACATTCCAGCCAGCTCAACCGCTTCGGCGGCCAGGGCACTTGGGGATGGAAATAATGCCGATGCTGCAATTGCCCCAGCCATTGCAGCCGAGCTCTACGGGCTGGAGACCTTGGCCAGTGACATTGGTGATAATAAGAATGCCCAAACCAGGTTTATAGAAATTGGCAAATCGGCCAAGCCCAACCCAAAAACCGGCTCCGATAAAACCAGCGTGATTGTTGAGCTGCCGGATGATCGACCCGGAGGGCTCCTGGGGCTTTTGGAGCAGTTCGCGGCTAGGGGAGTTAATCTCTCTCGCATCGAATCAAGACCGGTCGGCGACCACTTTGGTAGGTATCGCTTTAATCTTGATGCTCAGGGCCACATTGAAGATGAGGCAATAGCCGAGGCTCTGATGGGGCTGCACCGTTTTAGCCCGAAGGTGATTTATTTGGGTTCATATAAAAAGGCCGACCAGAGTGAGTCTGTTCATTTGGGAAATAACGCCGATAACGACTACACCTCGGCTCAAGCTTGGTTCAATTCGCTAAAGGGCTAAACCCTAAGAATTAGCGCCTTTGGCAGCACCCAAAAATCAACCTCCAGAACTTCACCAATAGGGTCACCATCAAGCTGCATTGAAACTGGGTTGTGTGGGCGAACCCTTATTCGAGCCCCGTGAAGATTTTCAATGGTTTTCAAATTCTGGGTTAGATCAAGCAGCTTTCTCCCAAAAGCCAGCGGTCTCACCACCTTGTTCTGCCAAGTGATTCGGGACAGTAAATCCACCCAGTTCCATAGGCCTCGGGGTCCAATGGCCGCAATATCCAACCGGCCATCATCCAAAGTGGCATCGGGCATCATTGAGATTTGGCCCGGGAGCCAACCGGCATTTCCCACCAAAAACGAATAGCTCTTTAGGGTTCTTTGCTCTTGCTCATCCACGGTCACATCGAATTTCTCAAACTTCAAGGGCAGCGATAGGAACCCGCCCTCCACATAAGCAAACCAACCGATCTTGCGCTTACGTTCGGGGGAGGTTTGCTGCATGATCTTGGCATCGAGGCCGAGACCCGCAATGCCGGTGAAGTAGTACTCGGAGATTGTGCCATCAAGCTTCATAACCCTTGCAAATCCGATATCCACTGGATACCGGCTGGAGCTCGCAACTCTTCTGGCGGCAGCATCAAGGCTATTGATTGGAAGCTTTAGGTTTCTGGCCAAAACATTGCCCGTGCCAATCGGCAGAATTCCTAGCTCGCAAGGCTGACCCGATTCAAGAATTGCCTCGGCCACTTCGCGAAGCGTGCCATCGCCACCGGCTACTGCAAATTTTCTGTGGCCGGCCGCAATGGCTCTGGCTGTGGTGCCTTTTCCGTGGGTGGCAGCATCGGTTGGAAAGAACACGGGTTTTTTCAGACCGGCCTTTATCAGGCTGCGTTTTAGCTTCAGTTCGGTGATTTTCTCCGGGTTGAAGATGACGGCTAGCTCTTGCACCTCTAAAGCCTATGCCTTCTTCGGCGGGTAGGCTTGGTACCGTGATTGACCTAAACCTTTTTAGAGAAAACCCAGAGCAAATTATTGCGTCTCAGCGCGCCCGCGGCAAAGAGGTTTCCTTGGTTTCCAAGGTCGTTGAACTAGACCAGATTAAGCGCACCGCGCTGGCAGAATTCGAAACCCTAAGGGCAGCTCAAAACGCTCACGGAAAATTGGTTGCGCAGGCTTCTAAAGAAGAAAAAGTGAATCTAGTCGCCCAAGCTCAAAAGCTCTCGAGCGATGTGAAAGAGGCCGATGCTAAGGCCAAGCTCGCTGATGAAGAGTTGACAAAAACCGTGTTTCAAATCGAGAACGTTGTCATGGAGGGTGTTCCCGAAGGTGGGGCGGATAACTTTGTGGTTCTAAAAGAAGTTGGCAAAAAGCCAGAATTTTCATTTGAACCAAAAGACCACACTCAGCTCGGAGAATCCTTAGACATTATTGACATAGCTCGGGGTGCAAAGATATCCGGCTCACGGTTCTATTTTCTAAAAGGGCTCGGCGCTCGCTTAGAGCTAGCGATGATGCAAATGGCTTTGGACCAAGCCTCAGAAGCGGGCTTCACCGCGTTGATTACCCCAACTTTGGTCAAGCCCGAGGTGATGCAGGGCACCGGCTTTTTGGGTGAACACTCAGCGGAGGTTTACTACCTTCCAGCCGATGATCTTTATCTAACCGGCACCAGTGAGGTCGCCCTGGCTGGATATCACAGCGATGAGATTTTGGAGGACCTAGATACTCCTGCAAGATACGCCGGCTGGTCAACCTGCTATCGCAGAGAGGCTGGCAGCCACGGCAAAGACACCAAGGGTATTTTGCGCGTGCACCAGTTCAATAAACTTGAAATGTTCAGCTATTGCAAACCAGAAGACGCCGAAAAAGAGCATCAAAAACTAATGGCCTGGCAAGAGCAGATGCTAGAAAAGTGCGCATTGCCGTATCGAGTAATCGATGTTGCAGCGGGAGATCTTGGATCCTCGGCAGCCAGAAAATACGACATAGAAGCCTGGGTTCCAACTCAAGGGGATTTCAGGGAGCTCACCTCAACCTCAAACTGCACCACTTTTCAGGCCCGCAGGCTAAACACCCGCTACCGAGATAAAAACGGTAAGACTCAAATTGCCGCAACTTTGAATGGCACCTTGGCAACAACCAGGTGGCTGGTTGCCATCTTGGAAAACCACCAGCAACAAGATGGCTCGGTAATCATCCCCAAAGCCCTTCGCCCTTATCTTGGCGGCGTTGAGCGCATCACCCCGAAGGCAAAATAGTGACTGAACCGAAGCGTTGGCTGATTGGCCTGGACATTGATGGCACCCTGGTACACGACGACGGCTACCTATCTCCAAGGGTTTTATCCGAGGTCAGAAGAATGCGCGAACTTGGCCACCATGTCGTGGTGTCAACCGGCAGGGCTGCTGCCAACGCCTATCCGGTTATCCGAGAACTCGGTATTGATACCGGTTTTGCTATCTGCTCCAACGGAGCGGTTACCATCAAGCTTGATAGCTCTAACCCCAAGGGTTACGAGCTATTTGATGTCAAAACCTTCGATCCTGCAGAAGTGCTGACCCAACTTATTGACAAGTTACCCAACGCCCACTTTGCAGTTGAAGATATTGACGGCAGCTATCGCTTCCACAAGGCCTTTCCTACATATGCCCTTGGCGATCAAAACTACGAGACACCGTTGGAGCAGCTCCTGCACCACCCGGTTTCTCGGGTGGTAGTGCTTTCGCCGGATCATAATGTTGATGATTTTGTCGAGTTGATGGACAAAATCGGCTTGCACTCGGTCTCCTATGCCATTGGCTACACCGCTTGGCTGGACATAGCCCCAAAGGGCATCGACAAGGGCCACGGCCTAGAGCAACTGCGCCAAAAGTTCGATGTTCCGGGCGAGCGCATCTTGGTGATGGGTGATGGCAGAAACGACATCGAGATGTTCTTATGGGCCAAGGCAATGGGTGGCTACGCCTACGCCATGGGCCAGGCTCCCGAGGAGGTCCAAATGGCTGCCACCGCTATCACCGCAGCGGTTGAACAAGATGGGGTGGCCGAGGTCCTATCTGCCCTAGAGGGCTTACAGTTTCTAGATTAATCGCTAAACTTTCTCTCGGAGGCCTGTCCGAGCGGCCGATGGAGCTGGTCTTGAAAACCAGTGAACAGAAATGTTTCGTGGGTTCGAATCCCACGGCCTCCGCCAAAAATGAAGAGTTTTAAGCTAGAAAACCCAGACCT
>Ga0306872_100055_pt1 | contig 49758 bp, 52 predicted proteins | sample AntRauMeHopE1498_FD_190455 | JGI IMG/M metagenome (GOLD analysis project Ga0306872, IMG submission 190455) | Saline lake microbial communities from Rauer Islands, Antarctica - Metagenome Hop E1 #498 (v2) (version 2) | ecosystem: Environmental > Aquatic > Non-marine Saline and Alkaline > Saline ...
TTGTTTATTTAAACTATCACCATCACTCACTATATTATCTATATCTATAGTAACTCCTTTATTTTCAATATTTCCCCCATTATGTTTATGTTTATGTCTATCTTGTAAATTATGTGCGGAAAGATAATTATTTGATTTGTTAATAATATTATTAGTTACTGGTTTTTCATTATTCCCACTATTATTCTTATAGTCTTTATATTCCTTATTTTTTACTGTTTTTTGTTGTTTCTTTTTGTCAATGAGTTTTTGAATATACTCAATACTTTGCTTAAATTCATTTGCAAAACTATAATTATTATCAGTTTTATCAGTTTTATCTATATTATCCACATTATCCTTATCCTTATTGTTTCCATCTTTATTTATATTATTGTTTATACTTGTAACTCCTTTATTTCTCTCAATATTATCTCTCTTTTGTTTATTACGCACAAGTTTTAATAATTCCCTTTTCATCTTATTTGGTTTTATAAAACTTGTTAATGTCCGTTTATCACCTGTATCTAATCTATTTTTTAATGTTTTTGTTCGTTGTTTTGTAGATTTTCCAATCCTAAATAAATCCGGATTTATCTTTATAGTTTTACTTGCCATTATGTATTTTATAGTTAGGAAATAAAACAGTAATAATAACACAATAATACAATAATACAATATGACAATAATACAATATGACAATATGACAATAACACAGTTACATAATCAAATAACGGCTAAAGTATTTATATTACATTATAAAAATAATATATGCTATACATATTTCTTATAAAGTGTTAATGTGCTATCTCTCATTTTTGAGTAATCAACCAAAGGCTTAAAATATTGAATTTCGCCCAAATCATACTCCCTATAATATCTTTGCCATTCATGTAAATGTTTAGCATCAACTTGTTGTAAATTTGGCATCCATTTTTTTATATATTCAGCATTCTTATCATGTTTAGATGATTGTGATTCTGGGTTAAATATACGGAAATATGGTTGACTGTCAGCACCACTACCAGAAACCCATTGCCAGTTTCCATTATTTACCGCAGGATCATAATCAATCAATTGTGTCGCAAAATATTTCTCTCCCCATCTCCAATCTATTTGTAAGATCTTAATAAGAAAACTAGATACTATCAACCTGCCACGATTGTGCATGTATCCAGTGTTATTTAATTCTTTCATACATGCGTCAACAATAGGATAACCAGTTTCACCATTACACCATTTATCAAACCATTCTTTATTATTACCCCATTTAATACTATCATATTTTGGTTTAAGTGATTTATTCCCTATGGTTGAATTCCATCCCTCTAATGTATGCGGGTATTCATTCATTAAATGTATATAAAAATCTCTCCATATAAGTTGCCTGATAATATCTACCCCTTTCTTTTTTAATATATCTTTTGTTTTTTCATATACCTCACGGACAGATATACACCCATATTTTAGATATGGTGATAATTGTGTGGTTTCTTTTGTTAAATCATTTCTGTCTTCATTGTAATTGTGAAAGTTTTTTATGGAATCTAATTTGTTAATACCTTCTTGTATACCTCCATAAAATCTGTTACTTCTAGTGGGAACTGTAAATTTTAAATATGCTTCTTTCAATGTTATTCGATATTTTAGAGAGAAACAGATATTATATAATTCTGTATTCCCTATAAATGCCTTATTATTGCTTTTAATATTATTCTTTTTTTGAATTATCTCTCTATTTTCAATACACTTGTTATAGAATGGTGTATATTTTTTATATATTGTCCCACCACCTGTCAATATTGAACCTGGGATATATAAACATACATCATGATAATCACAAAAATTAATATTATTTTTGCTGCAGTAATTTTTTATTAAACTATCTCTATGTTTTGAAAAAGGCGTATAATCTTTATTAATATAAATATTATTGAATTCTATCTTTTTATATATTGAATTAATAATACTAATTTCTTCCCCATAAAAATATATTATAGGTTGCTTTTTTGATTTATTATAATGAGAAAGTTCTTCTTCTAATGATTGTATTGATTCTATCATAAATTGGACACTCCTACATGATTTATATTCATTCTTTGTTACTTGTAATGGAGAGAAAATAAAGATTGGTATAATAATATTATTTGGTTTATTAAAGCACTCAATAAATGATGTATTATCATGAATTCTCAAGTCCCTGCGAAAAATAAAGAGTGATATTTCCTTATTTGAACTCATATAATATATGTATTATATAGTAATTATTTATTATATAATGCTATCTATATTATTATTTTATTATTTGATTATTTGATTAATTGATTATTCCATTAAAGTATATCATAAGTTATATATCAATTATGTGGAAACTAAATAATTACCACGACGATAATGATAAATCACCATTATTTATTTTGTTTTATTTTTATTCTTTTTCTTATTAGAAATTTTATGATTACGCTTTTTATTTCTTAATGTTTTATTGGGTTTATTATGTTTTACTTTTCTTGTAGTTTTTAATTTGTTTCTACGTTCCTTGGTTGAGATTGAGGTCGTAGTTTTCTTATGTTTATTAGATTTATTTACTTTCCTTTTTCCTCCCTTAGGTATAGTAAATCCTGAGATATCAGGTAATTCATCGAGTTGTTTTTGTTTTGCCCTTTCTAGTATTTGTTCTATGTCTTTGACACGATCTTCATTAGTTCTTGATTTTGCCTCGCCGTATCGAATTAATTTGTCATATATATCCCTGGCAGTCATTGCTCTACAAACGACAACAGTTTTATTAGTTTTACTCGTATTAACATCATCTTTACATGGATAAATATCCAATACACAGTCCCTAGATTTACCCATTTCTCCAGCCCTATATACCTTAACATATTCACCCCCTTTTGAATCTGTTTTTAATTCTATAGAACCATTTATAAGAGTATTTCTATTACCTGCTATTAAATGGAAGGTTTGGTTTCTACCTGGTATATATAATTTAACATTATGTTTATCACCACCATACAATTCTATATAGCCCCTATTTTCTCCTGTACTAATCATACCTTTATTACAACCAGTATAAACATAAACTGCTGTTTTATTAAATTCGTGTGCCATCCTATTATATACATTATAAAGATATAAATTATACTCTATAATAATTATATTCTCCATATCCAACCATAAAATTAAAATCACTGCCTAAATTTTCACCCTTTTCATTCAACGAGAACCGCATATTTACATTTTTATTAATATATTTAGTCCAATCAAAAGAATGTAGTTTTGAGAAACTAGCACCATCAAACGCATAGTAATTATTTTTGATTGTAATAAAAGAGACAAAATGTGCTTTTATATTATCTATTAAATTTATATTATCTAATTTAAATACACTAACCGGTATTTTATTATGAATATCAATATATCTTATATATTTTGGTATATACGTATTATTTCGTGTATTGTTATATGAAATGATTGACATATTTGTTATATTTTTATAATCATAATGGTTTGAATGTTTATCAAATCCATCATAATAACAATCTAAATACTCAGTCTCTACATTACTTGGATTTACATCTTGTATATTAAATGATATAGGGAATATACCGGTTGATATAAATGGTTCTTCTTTCTGTCTTCTAAGTCCAGATAAATAAAGTGTTAATAATTTAAAATATTCAATAGGATTTCCAGCATCGCCTATTTTTCTAGTTTTTACATCTTGTAATCTATAAAATTCCGTTAATTTCCTGCTAGGTAGAATTTTTGTATAGAGTTCTTTAATTAATTCATTAGTATCTAGTAATGAAACGTGTGTATTATTACAATCAAAACTGGCTTGTATAGACATATTCAACCTCCTAAAAATAATATTTAAATTCTCATCTGTAAACTTATCACCATTTGGAGGTTGTGATGTAATCATTGCTCTACGCATCCATTTATTATGATGTGCTGCTAAATCACTAATAAAATATGACATAAATAAACAATTCATCCAACAATTAGCAGCAGATTGTCTTGGTGCTATAATACAATGTGGTTTAGTATCTCTGTATAACATCTTAATAAGTTCTCGTTTTCCAATATCGCTATTTGATGATACACAAGAACCATCTTTTAATCTTACATCTAGGTCTGTTGGTTCACTAATTTGCCAGTTATATATTTTCCTATAATTATCAATACATTCTGTAACATTCCTTCGTTTTGTTAATGTTGTTATATCATCAATATTCCTGTTTATTGTTGTTATAAACCCGTACTTATTTATTGATGGGATTAATGTTTTTAGTTTAGTAGCAATATCATCACTTGATTTAGGGTTCCTTTCTATTATAACTATTTCACCTTGTGATCCTTGTAATTTCCTAGGTGTATCAGTTATATCCACAATTGATTGGATTGGTTCAGAAACAGGTGTAATATGTGGTATTGTTGATTTCCGTTTTATTGTCTTTATTCGCTTTAATTTTCTCACTTTACGAACAGTTTTTTCAGGAAGAACAATAGTTTTTGTAGTTTTCATAGTTTTATTTGTATTTTTTTCATTATTTATTCTTGGTCTAAATAACTTTGTAAAAAATCCTGGTGATTTTTCTTTTTCTTTTTCTTTTTCTTTTTCTTTTTCTTTTTCTTTTTCTTTTTCCTTTTCATCTCTTTTTCGTGTTTTATTTGTGTCAATTGATTTTTTTGCTGTTTTTTTGAGACATGTGTTTGTCTTGGGTATACGCAAATAACCATTTTTACACCGTTTTTCTTTATCCCCTAATATATATTTTATTATATGTGTTGTTTCTTTATCTTTATCTTTATCTTTATCTTTATCGTGTAATTGTTTTGGTTTAAGTTGTTCTTTATCACTCTTTTTCATGGTTAAACCAATATTTAAACATTTTCTAGTCTTAGGAACCCGTTTGAACCCTTTTTTACATCTATTTTCTTTTTCTTTCAACTCATATTCAACTATGCTTTTTAATCGTTCTCTTTCACGTTTTTCATAAAGTGTTTTTTTCTGATTTTTCATATGTGCTATTTGCTTTTTTCTTTGTGCTTCTTTATTAATTCTCTCTTTCTCTCTTATATTTCTCTCTTTCTCTCTCTTTTTTTCTAACTCTAATATTTTTTTATTTTGTATTAAGCGCATTAATAAATCTCTCTCAATTGGTATTAGTTCTTTACCTTTATTATTTAATACTTTTCGTTGTTTGAGTGTTTTAGACACAGGTTTTTTATTCACGGTAGATTGTTGTTTTAGATATTTTGCCACCCTACAGCGCATAGTTTTAGGTACTCGTTTATATCCTTTTTTACACCTTTTTTTACCGTCACCCAATATATATTCATATATATTTGTTTTATCCATTGTTGTAGTTATATATATTATACAGATATATTTTCAAATATACTTAAAATAATATTAATAATAAATTATAGAATAATATTTGTGAAAGATTACAGGACAAGGATTATATAGATGTTGATTTCATCAATTTATTCGCATTCAGACATTGAGCTATTAAAAAAAGGTTGTTTAAATATAAACGGATGGATACAACAATTTAGAAAACAAGCCGAAATATGCTTTATTAATATAAATGATGGTTCAACCCCAAAAGGAATACAAATAGTTGCTTCAAAATGTAAGAATATTGTTTTATTCGATACGTTGGATAAATTGAACGTTGGATGTTATATGAAATGTTATGGTAAATTAATAGATAGTCCTGCAAAGGGGCAAAAATTTGAATTTAGTCTAGAAGGTATAGACAATATTGGCGATTGTGATATTTTAGAATATCCCCTTGCAAAAAATATTAAACTTCCATCATTGCGCAATAAATGTCATCTACGTGGTAGAACAAAAACGTTTGGGTGTGTATTTAGGATACGAAATACAGTGTTATACGAAACTCATAATTTTTGGCAGTCAAAATCATTCTTAAATTTAGATCCAAATATAATTACAACAAATGAATGCGAAGGGGGTGCAGGTGTTTTTACCGTAACTGAACTGATGAACCCTAAATTAATATCCAAAGGTGGTGATAAAAATGACTTTTCTAAGGATCATTTTTCGAAACAAACATTTCTAACAGTATCCTCACAATTACAACTAGAAGCATTATGTTGCGGAATGGGCAATTGTTATACTATGAATAAGAGTTTCAGGGCGGAGCATTCGATGACAAATAAACATATGAGTGAATTTACTCATTTAGAAATAGAGATGATGGACTGTAATAATAATGACTTAATGGATATTAGTAAAGAATATATATTATATATAATTAATAAGGTATATGAGAAAAACTACGATGATATAGTTGAATTAAATAAATTTACAAGTAAGGGATTACTGGAGAGATATGAGAAATTGAGAACGCTAAAATTCTTTAAGATTACATATGATGACTGTATAAATGTTATTAAAAAAAATAGTAAAATAAAATGTGAGTATGGTGATGATTTATCTAGTGAAATGGAGGAATTCATTACATCATTTTATGGTGGGGCTGTGTTTGTATACGATTGGGTTATGGATATTAAGAGTTTTTATATGAAACATAAGGACAATGATAATGATAATAACCTCGAAGAATATGTAAAAGAACCCGTGGAAAATAATGAGAGAATAGAACACAGTAAGAGATTATGTGAAAATTTTGATTTATTAATGCCTTTTGGAATCGGTGAATTAATCGGTGGTTCTATGCGTGAATATAGAGAGAAATATTTATTACAATCAATGGATGAAAAAGGTGTTTCTACAAAAGGACTAGAATGGTATATTGATTTACGTAAGTTTGGCACGGTTCAACATGGTGGGTTCGGGCTTGGTATGGATAGATTAATAATGATCGTTTCAGGTATGTCAAATATTAAAGATGTGGTGCCTTACCCGGTATCGTATCAAAACTGTAATTATTAATAACAAATTTATAGACATAATAATAAAGACAACAAAAATGACATATATAATAATAAATAAATATTATTATATATAAATTATGGTTCAATTTGACAAGTTTATTTATGAACAAGGTATTATTGGAATGATGCTTGGTACAATATCAGCATTTGCTATTAGTAATCTTATGGAAGATTTAAAAGATGAACTATTTGTTAAATTAGTAAAAAAAATTAGCGTTATAGGGATAATAGGAAATGCTAGATTAATCGCGTCATTAATAGAGTTTATGCTTACAATGGGTATAATCTACGCACTTTATAGGTTCCTTTTGTATCCTATATTTAGCGATGAAATAAAAGAAGATCAGAAAGAAGAAGATTCGCATACTAAATGGAAAAAGGAGGTATTGAAAGAAATAAAAAATTTGGATATGGGGACAGTTTATTTTTAAATACTTAATTTTTAACCTAACAATCTCTGTGTTCCGCCTGGTCCTAAACGTTGTTGCTGTGTCCCACCCGGTCCTAATCGGGGTTGTCTAGGTTGAGGAGATGGAGATGGTGGTGATGGAGATGGTGGTGATGGAGGTGACGGTCTTGGATACCGTTGCTCTCCACCTGGACCCAATGGGTATTTTCTCTCTCTAGTATGTCGTGGGTATCTTCCTCCACGTCTCCCTGGTTGAGGGGAAGGAGTTGAATTATTTGTATTATTAGATTTGAGAGAACTAAATATATAATATAATCCAACTGCTACTAATAGACCAAAAATTATATTAGTATTTTCCATTATTAATTTATGTTATAATATAAATCAATATTTTAATTTAATAGACAAAGATAATAATTTATTAAATTAAATCATAACTTATTATATATATATATATATGTCACTAACATTAGACACTATGAAAACCTTAATAATAATAGTTATATTATCCGTTTTAGGATTAAATGTATTTATATATTTAGTTAGAGGGAGTGATATTTTAAATTCTGATATATTATCAATGCCAAAGAATTTATTTAATAAAACAGAGAATACAATAGAACAATCAGGAGGTAATGTAGTGGATATTATTGAAAAGGGTGCTTCTAAAACGAAGAATATCATAACTAAAGAATTAGATAAAATAGGTAATGTCCTGGATATTAGATTAAAACATAATGATATTATGAACAATGCAAATAATGCTAACTCAGATATAAATAATGATTTAGATTATCCAGGTAAGAAAAATAAAAAAACTGGTTATCAAGGATATTGTTATATTGGAACTGATAGAGATATAAGAACATGTGTTAATATCTGGCGTAATGATACATGTATGTCTGGTGACATTTATCCTACAATAGATATATGTATAAATCCAAATCTACGCATGTAATTTAATATAAGTATTATGAGGTATCCGCATAGGATGCAGGATAATATAACAAATACAATATATAAATTATGGGAAAAATAAGGAATATATAAATGCTGAATAAGAAATATTTATATAATACATAATGAAATTAAGAAATATTTATAATTATAAGTTTACTATATTGCTCATTTTTGTAATAATTACATTAGCAACATTGTTCATAATAACCGAATTCAGAGAAGATACTAAAGAAGGATTTGGTAATTATAATGATTGTTTATCAAAAGGGTATACAAAAGAATTCTGTCTTACAACCCCTGTTGCAAATTTTGGTCCTGGAACATGCCAGTGTGATGATGGAAGTATTGGGAGAGTAATTCCAGGATTTAGAGGCGAATGCGTATGTAATATGATATTTTAAAGAGATAATACTTTTAACAAATCAAAATATATTTGTTAACACATTAAATAAATTCACTAAATAGTTTTATTATTATATTATTATTTATATGGAGAGAGTATATAAAAATATATTTTGATTTATAAAATTATTATATAGTCCTATATCCAACAATTAATTATGTCGTAGTATCAATATTAAATATAATATTATCATTTTTTTCTTCTTTAAATTCGCATTTTTTTTTACGCTTAGAATTCCTAATATTTTTCACAACATTGGGTGTTTTATTATCATTATCAGTATCATTTAATGTTTGAATGGTATTAATATATGGTTTAATATCGGGGTTAATAATATCTCTATTATCCCTATTACCGCATTCATGGGCTTGTTTCTTTTTTAGTTCTTTATCCCTAATATGTGTTAATAAACATACTTTTACTTCTTTATTATTTGACATATCTTTACTAGAATTATTACTGTTATTGATACGTTTTTTTGGTTTCCGGTGTTCAAATCCTTCAATTCTTTCTTTTTCTATGACACTCCATACTTCTCTAAATTCGGGTAATACACACTCAAACCACACTTTATTCCTTTGAATTAAAACGCAACTAACCTCTTCTAGTCTCCAATAAATATCAGCAACCCATGTTTTCTCTCTATTTTTCTCAATAATATCATATCTCCATATATCAAAATCATCTTTTGAAATTTGGAATATTGGATACTCATAATGAGGTTTCCCGTCATAATAAAACTGGATATATATCCCTTTATATTTACCGCTCCCGGTTTGTAGAAAAGTATCCCCATCATCTATAAAATCTTCCTGGCAGGAGTATTCTTTAAAACGACATTCTAGAAAATCACACTCATCTAGATTACAACATTCCATTTGTAGTTGTGTTTGAACCCAATACTCTTTTTTAGGGATACCTGTAATATCACGATTGAAAATATTTTTTATTTCCAACATGCGTCCATATCGTTCGCTAGAATACTTTACATTAATCCCATCAGGAGATGCTCCTAGAAACCCACAATTTTCTTTATCCATATGTGGGATACAACCATATTCTTTAATCTCAGCATCATAAACAAACTCATAATATCCTTGTGAAACAGGTTCATATTTTTGTCCCCAGTGCATAGGTGAATTCATATTTACACTATTATATTTATCTGTATTTAAGGGTGTACATTTATCATAAATAATACTATTTTTATTTGCTTCGCTATCTATACATTTCCAAATAGAACTTGCTGACAATAAATCGTATCGCATCTCATACCATTCTTTTGTTCTCTGTTCTGGTAAAGTAGAATTAATAATGTCTATAATGTGTAGTTTTGCCTTAATTTGTTGCTTAATATCATCATTTTGATTGTATATGATATAATTAGATTTAAGAGACCTTTTGGGTATAATATAATTAAATAACTTTAAAATTACTGGAATAATACGTTCCACATCATCTTCTATATTATCATGAGGATATGCTAACAATACTAATTCATATACATTTTCATATACAAAATCATATAAAATATCCTTGTATTTGTTTTTATTATACATTTTAATATCTGATTTAGTATATTCAAATAGGATAGGTAGAATATGGTGTGTAATATCCTCAATGTCTCCTTCATTTAATAAATATTCGTGTTCTAATGTATCAAATATATCTATAAGGGGTGGCAATGAATTAGTAAATATAAAACTTTGTTTTCTATTATTGTTATTCGTAGTATTAGTGCTATTATTATTATTGGTATTAATAATAGTTTTATCCATCTTGTATAAATATCAAATAATATATTTTACTGTTTATACTTGTGATTTTATTATTATAATTATAATCAATTTTTAAAAATAAGCTAGATATACAATTTTGATAACTATTATAATAGAATATTATAAACCGAAACCATATGGATAAGAATTTTACATATATAGAGATAATATAACATTATTATGTATATTTTCATTTCTCTCTATAAATTTGCTCTTAGATCTATTAAAACCATATTTAGTATAAAATTTTACTGATTCGGGTAATGCTAATAGGACTAACTCTATTATTTGTCCGTCTCGTTTATGTTTCTTTATAAAATCATCCATGATTACTTTTCCATAACCGAATGAACGCATACTTTTATGAACTGATATTAATTGTATATATATCCTCTTTTTTTCATATGTATTTAATATTATTTTATAAATAACACATCCAATAATCTCACTTTTTATACTGTATTTAGAGAGAGTATTATTAATAGAGTAAAATAATATTCTACCTTTATAATAATGGTGTTGACATATTTTTTTTATATATTCAATATCAATAACTTCGCAGAATTTTGATATGAACTTATAAATCTCACTTTTTATTTCTTTTTTTTTATTATTATTGACAGTCCATATATTTGTTACATCATTTAATGAATAAAATGACATTATTTATACAGGCTAGTAGTTATATATAATATATAATTCAATTATTTTCTTTATATATACTCATTAATAATATATCAAAATAAATAGATAATAATATATATAACATGTTAAAAATTATAAAAAATGGTGCTATAAGATTAGATCATAAACTAATACTTAAAACAATATTGATTTATACAATTTCTCTATTTATCTTTTCATTAATATATTATTATATTTATAAAGGTGATAAACACGCATTCAATACACCAAGAAACCAAAATAATTTAGATTTCTTTGATTTTTTTCATTTCTCATTAGTGACACAAACAACAGTTGGATATGGTGCTATGTATCCCATTTCTAATTTAGCTAAAATATTTAATACAATCCAGTTGATATCAATATATGTTATCTTAATAGTATCTCTTTTATAATGAGGATATATATAGATTAACACAATAAGTTATTGAATAAATATATTACAATATAAATCATAATATATTTATACGATGGCTGTAGGATTCGAACCTACGAGTGCTAAGCACAATACATTAGCAGTGTATCCCATTAACCACTCTGGCAAGCCATCAAAATGTGGGGCTGAGAATCGAACTCAGGTTTATACGGTCACAACGTATTGTACTCACCACTATACGACCTCCACATTATAACAAATGTATATATCTTTAAGTTGTTTATATATAATAGATATATTAGAAGTCCATACTGAAACTTAATGAAGATGTATCTTGATTATTATTGCTTAATGAATAATTAGCATTTCTTTTTTCAAAAAAGTTCGTTTTACTTTCCAAACTTATCATTTCCATAAAACTAAATGGATTTGAAGAATTATATACTTTATCATATCCTAATTGTATAAGTAGTCTATCTGCTACGAATTCTATATATTGAGACATAAGTGCCGAATTCATACCTATAAGACGACACGGGAGTGCGTCACATATAAATTCTTTTTCTATCTTGACCGCGTCTTTTATAAGTTGTTCTACAGTTTCTCTTGTAAGTTTATTTTCCAATTTATTGTATAGTAAAACAGCAAAATCTGTATGCATCCCTTCATCGCGACTAATAAGTTCATTACTGAATGTTAGACCTGGCATTAATCCACGCTTCTTTAACCAATATATAGCACAAAATGATCCACTAAAAAATATGCCTTCTACACATGCAAATGCTACAAGACGTGTTGCGAATGAACTATCTTTATCATCAATCCATTTAACAGCCCAATCTGCTTTTTTTTTGATACAATCAAATTCTTCAATTGCTCTAAATAATTTATTTTTCTCTGATTTATCTTTAATATATGTATCAATAAGTAGGCTATATGTCTCGCTATGAATATTTTCCATCATAATCTGGAACCCATAAAACGCACGTGCCTCACTCAGTTGTACCTCACTCATGAAACGCATCCCTAGGTTTTCAAGCACGATACCATCACTTGCAGCAAAAAATGCCAAAATCATTTTAATAAAATGCTGTTCATTTGATGTTAGAGATACCCAATGTTCTATATCTTTAGATAAATCTATTTCTTCAGCCCGCCAAAAGCAATCCATCTGTTTTTTATACATATCCCATACTTGTTTATCTTGGATTGGAAACATAACATAACGGTCATTGGTCTCATTTAATAATGGTTCGTTAATAATCTTATCCATTTCTAAATATATCTTAACTGGAATTATATATAAACAAAATATTATTTTTATATAAATTTCATATATTCTTTATATTTTATCCATAGTTCTTTATTTTACCTAGTATTTAATATATTATATATTATATCTTATAACTCATAATCTAATATTTATACTGCTTATTATAAAGTTTTTGATTAAAAATAAAAAGAAGAATATAAATATAATATAAGACTATTGAAATGAAAATTATAGATAGAGATACCGCTATAAATGTCCTTAAAAATAAATTAGTTGAACTACAAGATATAAAGAAAAAAAATAAAAGTGAATTACAAAGAAAAGAAAAAATAAACATACACCTCAAGAATGTAACTAAAAAATATAAAGATGAATTGATTATTTTGCGTAAGAGTAAAAAGAGACAAATAGAACAAATAAAGGGATTGTTATCATATTTAGATTTAGCTATTAATGACAAAAATAATGATAATAATAAATCATTATTAAAGGGATTAAGATACCAATCAAAAACACTCTTAAAAGAGTTGGATATTTTAAATTATGATTTAGAGAAAATTAGGGATGAAATAAAAACAATTCATGGGTAAAATATAAGGATGTATATTTAATCGACAATAGACAATATACAAACGATAAAAATTATATAATATATAATATATAATATATAATGGTAGAACATTTAAAATTAAGAGGTGGGTATAAATATGGCGAAGGTGAAAAAAAATCATTGCGTAGTAAAAGTCGTGAATTATCACGTGGTAAATTAGTATTAGCTAAAGGTATAAAATCAAAATCTAAAACTAATAAGAAAACCTTAAAAAGAAAACATAGTAAAACACCAAAACATAAACATAGTAAAACCTTAAAACATAAAATAAAACGCACAGGAGCCACAAAATCTAGGAAATAAAGTTATTTATTTGACATATAATTTTTCCATTTCCGTTGGAAAATAGATAATGCGTATGTTTTAATTATACAACTTGTAACATCATTTCTCATAATTGGTTCTACGATTTGTAAAGAATAATATTTATCCATATCAATAATCTTATTATAATTATTTACAATAGAATTATTATTTTCATTGTCAATTTTTTTAACATAATTATCGTATTGGTCACGCATTTTAGACAAAATACATTTATATTCATTACACATAAAATCATCTAGACTAATTTTATATGTCATTAGATAATGACTATCCATTAATGGTTCTTTTCCATGGATAATAGGATTAAATAACTCAGTAATAGCTAGGTTCATCATAATATATTTTGTTAGAATCTATAAAGTATAATAATTATGTAAGTATATCTTTAATATATTTGGTAAATCAATTTTTTATATGTATATGTATATAAATGGTATCTCTACCTCCAACGCTACAGAAGATATTATCTACGAAATATTTTTTATATTTTGTCACATTTTTAGCAATTATAAATGTAATATTTTATATGAAAACTAATAATTACAGGGGATTAACCGCAATCCTAATAGTAGGATATTTATCAAGTTTTTTTACTAAAAATATGGTATATATTTTAGGAAGCACTCTAATAATAAGCAATTTTATAGATAGTTCAAAATGTTATATTGAAGGTATGAAAAATAAAAGCAATGATGGAGAGAAAGGAAAACACGATAAGAAAACAGAGAAAACCAAACAAGCATTTACACAGAAAAATATACCATCAAGTAAGCCTGCACCAGTGTCTGAAGATATGGAAGAAGAAGAAATAGGTGGAAGAATTGATTACGCATCGACTTTAGAGCAAGCATATGACAATTTACAGGGTATGATTGGGAATGATGGGATACAGTCACTAACAAAAGACACCCAAAACCTTATATCACAACAGAAATCATTAATGGGAACAATGAGTGATATGGGTCCTATGTTAAAAATGGCAAAAGAAACATTAGGAAGTTTTAACGGTGGAGAAATGAAAGAAGCAATGGAATCATTAGGTAATATAATGGGTGGATTTAAGAAGCAGTAAATACGAATAAATATACAATTAATAAGAAATTGAATAACGTAATGTTGCGAATACATGATATATATAATATTATTAAAGTATATAATGGTACAGAAAAAATGTCCACCAGGCGTATTTTGTATAGAAAATATGACACTGACAATACTGATTGGAATATTAGCATTAGTATTAATATACTTGTTCTATGTTTATAATCAAACTAATATTAATGAAAAAAAATATATTAATGACAAAATACGTTCTTTAGAGTTATTAAAAAAAGATAATTACAATAAAAACGTTGTAAATAAACACCATCGTAATCATTATAATATTAAACCAACATCATTATATAGCAATGTATCTAGCAATGCGTTCTATAATCCACACGCACCACCTCTTAGAGAGAACCCATTTTTATTTGGCGGTGGAATCGAAAGTGGGATTTATAAATATCATACTGGGAGCAGTGACCCGAGAGAGTTAGGACTTCCAATAAATATACCAACCAGTCATATGAATACACAATATAAACAAGTTGGGATATTAACTAGAAAACAAGGAAAAGATACTATACTAGCTTTATTTGGACGCCCAGTCCATAGCAACCGTAATAAATGGCAATATTATACCATGACAGATAAAAATAATATGATCAAATTACCTATAAGTAGGAATGGAAGAAGTTGTACAGGTGAATATGGTTGTGATGAGGTTTACAATGGGGATAGTGTATATGTCGAAGGATACCAAGATGCGTTTGATACTACTATTTATGAAAATGGATCAATGCAATACATCCCATATTGAATAGGTTAGGTAATAATAACGAATAACGAATAAATTTAAACATATCACAATATATTTATTTTATAATGTCATACTTAAAAATATTTGAAAGTAATAAAATATTACATGTAATAGGTAATATTTTAAGAATAATACATAAGATTGATAATATTAAACTATATGGTAATATAATGTTTATATTTGGTTCATATATGATTATAAAATTCATTATTTATTTGTATTATGAGAGAACGCACATAAAATCATATATATTAATTAATTATATATATAAGTATATCCTACCACATTTTAATATTGAATTCAATCCAGAATTTATAGGGGGTCTTTTTGATAATGATAAAATTAATATAAAATTAAAAAATTATGGTGCAAAATGTTTTATAGAACAAATAACACTTGATATAAGTAATATGAGATATAATAATGAAACTTTATATACTAAAAAGACTAAAAATATCAAAAAATATAATGGTATAGTTATCGCAATAAATGACGAACCATATAATAAAAGGTTAGAAACGCAACATACACTGGATATACTTGAAAATAAAAATAGTAATTATTATATTAATAATGTAAATATTACACTCGAACAATATGGAGATATAAATATTTTTATGTTGGAAACTATTAAAAATATTTATTATAAAGATACTTCATTGAATAAACACGATAAAATAAACGTATCCAATAATGAATTATGGGACTATATGAGAAAACGCAATGTTAGAGTTAATATTTCATATAAGTTTTTATATTTACCATTATATGGTTATTTATGTAGCAATATGATGTATTTTAATATAAACGATTAGTTATAATTAGACATAATCAAACTAGATAATTTACAACATATGTTGTTCCCATAAATAATATAGCACCCCATGAAATATCAATAATAGTTGCTTTCATACTCCAGTTATTAAATATTGCCATGTTTGTAAAATCAAATGTCGCATAAATACATGCCCCTAATAATCCTGCTTCTAAAGTAGTTTTGTTCTCTCTAATTATGAAATAATATAGTGCTATTACCATAGATATATATGCCCCAATAGCACCAATATAGTTTAATACTAATGGTTGTTTTTGTATATTTAAAACCATCGATGAAAATAAGTTTTTAGATAAAGTTAGATAGATAATATCAAATCCCAACATTACAATAGCGGTTATTATAAGTATTCTATATTTGGCTTCCATTTACAATATATAAATATATTTAATCAGACATAATAGAGTTATATATTACTCCCGGATAAATCAATTATTGGAGGTTTGTCACCTGTCACAGGTTCTGTATTATTCCCGGATAAATCAATTATTGGAGGTTTGTCACCTGTCACAGGTTCTGTATTATTCCCGGATAAATCAATTATTGGAGGATTGTCACCTGTCACAGGTTCTATATTACTCCCGGATAAATCAATTATTGGAGGGTTGTGACCTGTCACAGGTTCTGTATTACTCCCGGATAAATCAATTATTGGAGGGTTATGACCTGTCACAGGTTCTGTATTACTCCCGGATAAATCAATTATTGGAGGGTTATGACCTGTCACAGGTTCTGTATTACTCCCGGATAAATCAATTATTGGAGGGTTGTGACCTGTCACAGGTTCTGTATTACTCCCGGATAAATCAATTATTGGAGGGTTGTGACCTGTCACAGGTTCTGTATTATTCCCGGATAAATCAATTATTGGAGGGTTGTGACCTGTCACAGGTTCTGTATCATTCCCGGATAAATCAATTATTGGAGGGTTGTGACCTGTCACAGGTTCTGTATCATTCCCGGATAAATCAATTATTTGAGGTTTGTCACTATTATTGTTACTAGCATTAACTTGTTTCTTTTTAGAAGTAAAAATTGGTTTTACAACATTATTTTGTGTTTTACTAAATTGTTGCATTGAACCCAGTATAGAACTGGTTGAATTACCTTTATTTTGATTTGTTGTTAATATTGATTCATCAGGCAATGTAATCGTAATAGTAAATTGTCTATTATTAATAGGTTGACTAGCATTATTGTTATTATTTCCGGCTTTAGTTTCACCTTCATATTCTTCTCCAACTTTTACTGGTTCAGTTTCTGGTTCTGGTTGTGTTTCTGGGTTTTCTCCTTCAGCTGGTTCAGGTTGTGTTTCTATTTCAGTTTCTGTGTTTTCTCCTTCAGCTGGTTCAGGTTGTGTTTCTATTTCAGTTTCTGGGTTTTCTCCTTCAACTGGTTCAGTTTCTAGTTCAGTTTCTGTATCTGGTTGTGTTTCTGGGTTTTCTCCTTCAACTGGTTCAGTTTCTAGTTCAGGTTGTGTTTCAGGTTGTGTTTCAGGTTGTGTTTCAGGTTGTGTTTCAGGTTGTGTTTCAGGTTGTGTTTCAGGTTGTGTTTCAGGTTGTGGTTCAGTTTCTGTATCTGGTTGTGTTTCTGGGTTTTCTCCTTCAACTGGTTCAGTTTCTAGTTCAGTTTCTGTATCTGGTTGTGTTTCAGGTTGTGTTTCAGGTTGTGTTTCAGGTTGTGTTTCAGGTTGTGTTTCAGGTTGTGTTTCAGGTTGTGATTCAGGTTGTGGTTCAGGTTGTGGTTCAGGTTGTGGTTCAGGTTGTGGTTCAGGTTGTGGTTCAGGTTGTGTTTCAGGTTGTGGTTCAGGTTGTGTTTCAGGTTGTGGTTTTATTCCAGGTTCTGAACTGGGTTGTCCTAATTCTTCTTCAACACTCTCACTAGTGGCGTCATTAATTATCGTATCATTCAAAGTTTGTTTCTTATATGGATTAGCAGTAATACTCTTTAATAATACTTTATAACTTCCAATATCATTATTAAATTTGGTAATGACTTTATTATTTTTTTTTGTTTTTTTCATAATCCCAAGTCTAGATATGACATGTGTTAATAAGTTTGTTAATTCATTATTTATTGTATCTATTTTTTTTTTATTTATAGGCTTATTTAATATTTGTTTATCCCTCTTATTCAATAATATACCAACCCTATTTTTGATATTTCTCCTCGCTGTTGCTCCTCCATTTTGTATTTTTTTTATGGTTTTATTAAAGATATTATTTGGTTCTTGTTTAATTCTTTTTGTAATTTTGTTTCGTTTAGAATTAGGATTAGATCTAAGTTTATAAGTTTTTTCTTTTTTACGTGTTATATTTTTCCTCTTAATTTTCTTTTTTCCATTTCTAACTTTAGTATGTTTCATTATATATATACTTCAATTTAAATTTTATTATATAATGTTATTCCTATATTATGTTTATAATATTATATAATAATAAGTTATATTATATAATAATGACTTCTAAATGTGGTTCTTATAATGCTTGTTCTTCTGGTTCTATGCCTGTTAATGTAACAACAACAAATAAGACATGCTCCACTAATTGCCAATATACATTTGATTATGGACTGAGTTCACTCAATGTAACAAATAATGGGGATTATCTTGACTTAAGTTATGACGGTAAAACAGATGTAACATATAATGGTGATAAATTCACTATACAAGATATAAGATTATATAAACAATCCCTAAATAAATATAATGGATATTATTCAGACGCCGAGTTAATAATACATCATATAAATCAGGATGGTAAAAATGTATTAGTTTGTATTCCAATAAAGTCTAATGATGCTAAATCAGAAAGTGAAATAATGTTTAGTAATATAATAAAACACTCTCCTTCAGATAAAGGGGATAAAGCATCCATAAATATATCAAATTATACGATGAATAATTTTATACCAAAATCAAGTTATTATGTATATAATGGAGGATCTCTTCCATATTTACCATGCACTGGCAGTTATGACATCCTATTATTTGGTATTGAATCAGCAATAAATATGACGTATGCTGATATGAAAATATTAGATAGTATAATTTGTGGTCAGGAAAACAAGGATGTTAAAACAGTAGATGAAGATAATTATTTTTATAATGAAACAGGGACAAAAAATGTAATCAATGATGAAATATATATATCATGTAATGAAGTAGATGATAAAGGAAATATATTACAAGATGGTGTAAAATCACCCTTAGATTTAGAAAAATTAAATAGTTCAACAAATTTAACTGATAAAGATAAAGAAAAATACATGAAGTATGTTGAGGCAGCAGGAGGCATTATTGGTGGCATTGCTGCTGCATATGGCATATATAAAGTCCTAGAGTGGGTCAAAAACCAAACGACCGAATAATATAAATTATTACTGCTAAAAGAATAAATTTTACTAAAATATTTATTGATAAATATAAATAAATATCAATAAATATTCAAAATTGTATAAATATATATAAATTATATTTTTGTGGCATCATGTAATTTACTCATAATAGGTCTAAATTCTGGTTCTCCTAAATTTTTGCGTGATATAGGCACTAATTTTTCAACCATTTCTTCTTCTAAAGTGGGTGGGAATTGGTTCAAAGCATTAAAATGAACCCCCTTTTTAATTTCGCTCGGTAAAAATTGTCTCGCCTGGTAATCCCCTTTTCTCTCTGAACGTCTTATTAATTCATACGCAAAAATTAACGCTACACCTCCTAAAATATGATGAACGAAAAATAATGATAATGCTAATGTTATTACAATTAAACGACCCATTGGGGTATCTATCATATTACCAATATCAGAAGGGACTTTCATATTACTAGCTATAAATATTCCCATTAATGCTATACCAGTATATTCAAGTGGTTCTTTTCTTAATGTTTTTAATATAGATTCCATATAACTTATTAATATATTTTTTTATTATAAAAATTGAATATAATAAAGGACAATATATTATGTAATATAATTATATATTTTAAAGATTTACATAGGAATATATTCTCAAATATATTAAGGATAAATGGAAATACATAAAGGATATCTTGGACAAAAGGGATTTTCTATATTAAAAAATTCATTGTCTGTAAAAGAGCAAAATGAAATTCGTAAAGATTTAACAGTAAAACCTTTTGCTCCACCTAATTCAATGCAAAAACCAACAGAATTCTCAATTTATAGAGAATCGCCAAAGAAATTATATTTACCAAGATTTTATGGATATAAAAGATTTGGGATGCCCAAAGATATCCAGATATCACAAGGTGAAGATATTAACATTAGATTTGAAGGGGATTTAAGAGAGTATCAAACAAATATTATAAATACTTATATAGAAGAGGCTCATAAATCCGGTTGTGGATTATTAGAAATACCATGTGGAAGAGGAAAAACAGTAATGGGATTAAATATTATAGCACAATTAAAGAAAAAAACAATTGTAATCGTCCATAAGGAATTTCTTTTAAATCAATGGGTAGAGAGAATAAACCAATTCTTACCTGGTTCAAGAATTGGTAGGTTACAAGGTCAAATAGTAGATATTGAGAATAAAGATATAGTTATTGGTATGTTACAATCGTTATCTATGAAAGATTACCCGAGTGGTACATTCGACAGTTTTGGACTTGCTATAGTCGATGAAGTTCATCATATATCTGCCGAGGTATTTTGCCGTTCTTTATTTAAAATAGTAACTCCATATATGCTAGGATTATCGGCAACTATGAAGAGAAAAGATGGATTATCTAAAGTATTTAAACTTTTCTTAGGAGATATCGTATACAAAGAAGAACGAGAAGCGGATGATAATGTTTTGGTTAAAACAATTCAATATCATAATAAAGATGTGGAATTTTCAAATGTAGAATACAATTTTAAAGGTCAAACGCATTACTCCAAAATGATTAGTAAATTATGCAATTTTAATCATAGAACAGAGTTTATCTTAGATATAATTAAAGATACATTAGATGCTAATCCAAAACATCAAATTATGGTATTGGCACATTTTAAATCTATTTTAACTTATCTGTATGATGCGATAGAACATCGCAATATTGCTACTGTAGGGTATTATGTTGGTGGTATGAAAGAAAAGGCACTTAAATTAACAGAAAGTAAACAAGTTGTTATTGCTACATATGCTATGGCTGAAGAAGCATTAGATATTAAAACATTAAGTTGTTTGATTATGGCTACACCAAAAACAGATGTAACACAGGCTGTTGGTAGAATTTTAAGAGTTAAACACGATGAACCACTAGTGATAGATATAGTAGATCAACATGACATATTTAAGAACCAATATATCAAGAGAAGACGTTTCTATGTGAAATGTGGATATAAAATTATCCAGACAAATATTGATAATTATAAGTTTAACTCATGGGAAACTGTATATGAACCAAAAGGTAAACAATGTAAGATTAAAACACAACTTGATAAAATGATTAGTGGAGAGAAAGATAAATTATTGCAGGGAAAATGTTTTCTAAAAAAACCAAAGGATTATAAGTTTTAATTTATATTTATAGTTATAACTTATATCAATATGCTAGGATGTAATAAAATATAGGAATACAGAAATACATGTATACAGAAATATAGGAATACCGGAATTATATAATTTGGATATCAATAAATACTTTTTAATGGATAAATATACTTATTTATTGATTAACATCCCCGTCAAATACACCTGTTTTACCCCCCAATATAATGATTATAATTATCTGTGCAAAGTCCAGCACGTGTTATAGGGTATGGAGCAGTTAAAACACCACCTGGCAATGTACCACTACCATCAAACCCATAAGTTGGTGTAAATGGTGTTCCACTTAGATATTGAGAATATCCACCTTTCATTACTTTTCGGGTTTTATTTTTTCCTACTAAATGATGTTTTAATGTCTTACCTTGTTTTTTTTGTTTATTACTTTTCTTTAACTTATCACTTTTTAATGTATGATTAACATGATGTTTTAATGTCTTACTTTTGTTAGTAACTTTACCATGTTTTAATGTCTTACTTTTTCCAAGTTTTTCTATATGACTTTTTACAGTATCTAAATGCCGTTTTGATACCATCTTATGTTGTGTTATAGATTCAGGAGCAATTTTCTCCAGTTTTTTCTCAATTCTCTCTAGGTTATGACGCATAGATATAAGACATTCTTTTGCATGTTTTTTAATACTACTCTCTAATGCTTTTACTTCATCGCAAAATACTTGCGTGTATAATTTTACAATACTAAACACTTGTTTTTTGGTGCTTTGTTTATTCGCTAATTTACTTAAATGGTTATCATATATCATTATAGCACCTGGACAAATAGCACCCCAGAAATCTTTTACTTGTCCATAAGTTTTCACCTTATTTATATCATGACAAATATGTATTTTTTTACCTTTAAATTTACCTCCATTCATAATACACAAATTATTTTTGACACTAGTGATAGGTGCATAACTGCCCCTATAATGAGCCATATTATCGGTTGAACCCGTAAATCCATACGCAGCACCACCACTTCCACCTAACTGGGGTTCCCCCATAATTTTACTTTCAAACTGGTTTAGAGATCCTGGTTCACGTATACTTGCAGCACTCATATTAGAAGGGTTCCCGTCTGGTTGTTCTACCTTTACCACACCGGCGTGGTGTTTTCCAATTACTTCATGTGGATAGTGAGGATTATTATTGCCTAATGAGCCGTTATTCCCATCAAGACCTCCAATTAAACTATATGGTGCGCCACCTTTCATACCGGCACAACCTTTTCCTTCTATTTTTCCCCCGACAGTTCCAACTCCTAATTTGTGTGTAGTTTTTCCTGGCATACTATATATATAATTATCATATATTTTTTTATAGTATCAAATAATAATTATATTAACATTATGTTTTTTCATAATTAAAAGTTTGTTTATGTGTCTTATATATTTTATTCGTGATATCTACATTATATTTATTATATTTGTTGTTATATCTATTATTTTGCGTATTCTTATTATTGTATCTATTATTTTGCGTATTATTATTTTTACAGTTTCTCTCTACAGTTTCTCTATTTTTATTCATTATGAGTTTATTCATAATAATATCAACGTTATCAATACTAGAAAAATTATCATCATTTATGAATTTTATTGGTATCCACATTTCAAAATTAGTTGAATATACACATTCATAAATACCTATCTTTTCTAAATAAACATGTTTATCTAAATCAGTATTTTCAAAATCACTTTCATCGTCACTTTCTTCCAATGTATCTAAATTAATATTTTCTTTTATCATTCTAAAATATGAATTTAACATAACACTTGTTTTATAATCTGGAACGCATAATATACCAATACTATTATTATTAATATCATAACCTTCATATATATCGTTCTGTATATGTGGTGTTATTTTGAATGTTCCCCTAACTATATTTGTTGATTTATATAGTTGACTATATACATAGTTTTCATTACCATTAAAATATTGTATTGTATATATAGGATAATAATACCCCCCCGCAAATTCTTGGATAATACTATGTGTATCAATATTGCTGGTAATATTAGTATAACTAATTAAGATTAATAATTGTCCTTTTATAATAATTTCTGGTTTTATATAATGATTGAATAATTCATTCATTATATTATATTTATCAATCCAACAAGAACCAATAATATTACGAGTTTTATAATAAAGAATATCTTCAATAGTAAATGTATTTTGATTATTATAATTATTTAATGAACCGTATAAAATAGTTGCCATTTTACCATTCACCAATGTTGATTTAAAACAAGTATTAAATTCTATAACATTTGTGCATTTATTATTATATATCTCAATAAAATAACTATGATAGTTATTTTTATCCTGTGTAAACACTAGGATCCCTTTTTTACCCTTAGGTATTATCCTATAATAACTATATTTGCCGTCAATTACTCTATTATGAATCCGCTGTTCATTATAAATTTCAATATTGGGGAGTGAGTTTAATATATATTTTTTTTTATCTGGTTTCAAATAATTCATTATTATATTATTTTTATAACTAAATCTTTAATATCATTTACCAGTTTGTATTTTAGAACATACTATAATTTGTTTTCATATCACTGACTGCAAAAGGTTCATTCGGTATATTTTCTGTATTATCTAGTTGGTTTATTGATGTATTTCCTATATTATCTAACATAGTAATATTATTAGATGGTAATGGTTCATTGTCTAAAAAAGGCTCTTTATTTTTAGATATTATGGGTTGTTTATTTGCTAAACCCTTCATATAATTCTTTAAATCTTTTTTTAAAATCTCCTTATTATTTTTATATTGCTGTTTTTCAACTGAACCAGGTTGTTTATTATACCCTTCAATATTATGTAACCCCATTTTTTCATTATTATTTAATATTGAATTCAATGCGTTCTTTCCATTTATTATATTATCTTGAATATGTGCATGGAGCGGTTGTTCTTCGATAAATATACTATCGTATATAAATTTATATATGAAATGGAGAAAAAATACTATACTTATAGATATAATTACATAACCTAGGATATTTATAATCATAGTTAATTATATATTAAATCATATTAATTTATGGTTTGAATAAACGCGATAATAATTTCTTGTGTCATTATATCATCAATGCTTGTATTATTATGTGTTTCAATAAAGAATTTATGATAAATATTTGGTGCTTTATTTGAAAAAATGGCGTGTTTCTCAAAAATAAATAAAATATCGGAATTATTTGTTAATTTGAAAATATTTCTTTCAATATCCAGTGGTGTAAAGTTATCATAATATGGTATATAATTTATTTGTGTTTTGAAAATATTTTTTTCTTGTATAATAAATGTATACATATTGCTATTATCAACCTTGTTATCACTATTAGTTATGTTGGTAGTCATTGTATTTTTAAATTTGATATTTTCCTCTATTTTATATATTTTATTTCCAGCAAAATCATTTGTAATATTCCTATTATTATGATTTTTTTTAATTATTTTATGTCTACTCGATGATTCTAATAATATTATCTTATCATCATATAGGTTATATCTATCTTGTTCTATATAATAAAAATATTTATCTTTTACAGATGGTATTTTTTTAATAATAATATCAAATTCTAAATTGGATAGTTGTGGAATTAATATTTCTTGTATAGTAGGGACAATATTTTTTGAGTATTTGATATACGTATCTTTACGCATTGATTTACCTAATGAATTATACATAATTTATTATAAGGTGTGTTATTATCAACTTCTATAATATTATTTTAAACTATTTAAACCCATTACATATATAAAATTATACTAAATAAAATGCAATCTATTGTTATTATCCAAAAAGATGGTATTATTTCTTCAAAGAAAGTAAAAGATATTACAATGGATAATTTATATCTAAAATGTGGTTTTAAGACATCTAATAATTTTTTAATTAGACATTCTTTTAAAATGGAGGATTATAATATACAAGTATATGCTAAGGATAAAGGTAAATCAAATATGATTAATAAATTTTATTTTCCACCACCAATTGATAATGATGTATATTATGGCAATGTATTGATTATAAAAATAAATAATACTGATCCAGATTGCATAGAAAAATATACAGCTGAAGACTGGGAAGCTGATTATGAAAAATTAATGGGTGGTTTTAAGGATATAAACACTGATGACGCTGATGATACAAGTATTATTAATGGCGTACCAGGTATTGATGACAAAGATATTAATAAAAAACACATTAATAAAATTGATAAAGACGATAAAGACGATATTGAAGATATTGGAAATGAAGTTGAAAGCACGTGTGAGGAAGATTTAGAAGCAGATATAAATGAGAATAATGAAGATAATGACGAATTAAATGATGGTGATTTTGAAACAGAAACTATTATTAGTGATAATGAAACAGAAATTGATTATATTGAAAATGCCACGGTTTTAAATGATAGCGATGATGATGAAGATAGCGATGATGAATTTATGAGTGAATTAGAAGAAGAAGATTATATTAACGAAGATTAAATATAAAGTTAATGATAAACATAGGTCGAGACACATATATAATTACATATTATTTTTTTGTTATTTTATCTTGTATCTTATTTATTAGTTCAATATTATATATACCACTTGGTTTATATGTTGATATATCTTTATAATTCTTCACTAATTTATCATTATTAGAACTTGTTGATGTATCATTTGTATTTGTAATGCTTGCGAATGAGACATTTTTATCTTTCTTCTTTATTTCATTCCCAAACCCATCGATTGCTATGCCTGTTTCTCTCTTAATTATCTCTCTTTCATGTGAAGGGATATAATGAGACCAAGATATAAAAAGCAAATTTGGATGTGTATATTTCACTAAAAACCCATTATCTGTTAATTTATCAATTATATAACTAATACACGTATCAATATTATATTTTGGGACTCCAAATATAAATTCTGGCACTATAAAAAATGTATAGTGATTATTATCTTTTACACGAGAGGCAGTTTTTATCTTAATATGAACACGTCCAAGAATTTTATTATAGATTGTTAATCTATGGCTATCAATTTCACGTTTTCTATCATAAAGTTCATCTAAACTAATTTTATGATTGGTATTATTTTCATTAGTATGATTATAGTTTTTTGGAGTGAAAAAATGATCCATTTATATCTTTATAAATTTAATATAAAAAAATATTATATTTACTAATTATACACGATTTAATATTAAAAATAAATTTTATACTAGTATATTAAAAACTTATTATGGATGATATATCAAATAACATAATTAAAGAAGAAAAAAATACTACACTAGGTAGACATAGTGATCCAAAAGCAGATAATAATACTAATAGTAATCCAAAGACAGATATAAATATATCTAAAATAAAACATATTGTTTTATCTGGTGGGGCTTATCTGGGTTTATATGAATTAGGTTCTTTAAGATATTTACAATGTCAAGAATATTATAGTTATGATAATATTTTATCTATTCATGGGACGTCTATTGGTGGACTAATAGCATGTATAATGTGTATTGAGTCAAATATGGATGATATTTGTAAATATTTTATAGAGAGACCGTGGAATAATTTAATACAAATGTCTCCATCAATGTTATTTGATGTTATACCAAAAAAGGGTTTAATTGGGAGAGAAATTTTCCAGATGGTATTAGAACCAATTCTAAAAAATAATGGATTTTCATCAAATATAACCTTACTTGAATTATACGAAAAAACAAATAAAGAGTTGTATATGTATTCAGTATCATTAAATGAATTCCAAGAAAGACAAATATCATATAAAACGCACCCTGAACTAGATATTATAACTGCTGTTCATATGACTTGTGCATTACCTTATTTAGTCCAACCAGTATGGTATAAAGATGATTATTATATTGATGGAGGATTAATGAATAATTACCCTATAAATAAATGTTTTGAAATGGAGAATTCAGACAATGACAATATTCTCTCCATAGCATTTGATTTTAAACATAGCACTAAAAAGATAACTCAAGACGCAAATATATTTGAATATGGATATATTCTATATAAAAAATTAGCAAAGAATATAAAACAACGGGTAGAGTGTAAAGATATTATAAAAAATCAGATTATAATACCTTGTAAAGAGATGAATTTAAATGATGGATATAAAGCGCTAAATAACCAAGTTGTGAGAAATGAAATGATTGAACAAGGAGAGAATTATGCCAGAATATTTATGATTTATAATAACAATAAATAATTGTCATTTATTTTTTCAATTTGTGGGATTTATTTTTATGTGTCTTATTATGTTTCTTTGGTTTATGTTTCTTTGGTTTATGTTTCTTTGGTTTATGTGTCTTATTATGTGTCTTTGGTTTATTTCTCTTCCCTCCTGTCTGATCACCCTGAACACTATCAGATGCATAATCTTGTTTAATGTTTAATACCCGAACCTGTTCTGGGGTTAATAATGCGGTTTTTTCTTTTATTTTAGATTCTATAGCAGTAATAGTATTTTCCATAGCTTCCTTAATTGGGAGTTTATCGATGCTTAATTTGTCATCAGTTGGAACTACCATCAGGGATAAAGTCATATTAGATATTTTTTCTAGTGTTTTAATATCCATTGTTCCATAATTATTTAATTTTTTTAATAAGTGTTTTAATTTTATTAAAGAATGCATATTATTATCTGAAGTCCCTGCTGCAATTTCAGCATCCACTGCTAATTCAGTTGTTTTTTTACGAGCCATTAATTTACCTGTATCGTATGTGGTTTTTATAGCAACACCAGGCTTTAATGAACCACTTTTGGTTGCTTTATCTACTTCTCCTTTAATCCCGGGTTGTACTTGAGAACCAATATCTTTTACTGCTTTTGTTGCTTGGGTGCCAATAACACTTGCTGCTTGTCTCGCATTGTTTAAAAAATTCATTACTAGATTATTTATATTATATATAGAGATAAAATTATTATAAAGAAGTGTTTAAGAATTCATTCAATGTTTCATAATTAGGTTTGGCATCGTATTCTATTACTTTTCCATTAGTAACTAATTTTATTGTTGGATATGCCTCTACTTTATATTGCTCGGGTGTTTTCTCGTCTTTTTCGCAATCAATCTCTCTAAAGTAAATAGTAGTTCCATTGATGGATTTATTTTCATATTCACTCTTTAATTTTTCCCATTCAGGTTTGGCTTTTTTACAGTAAGGACACCAATTAGTATAAAAATAAAATAATTCTGCTTCATTATCGGGTTGTTGAACTAGTTCTTTGTTTTCTACATATGTTGGGTTTATTCTATTCCGGATATAATATATATATACATATACTGCTAAACCAATAAATAATAATGTTAAAAATAAAATAAGCATTATATTTCTATTCTGTGGTATAGTTTTAATGGCGTTTTTTATACCTTCTAACATATTCTATATACTAAATATAAATATTATTATAAATATTTATACGAATAATTATATTTATGCGTATTAATTACTAAATATAAATAATTTAAAAGGACGACAACGAATATTATATAATATAATAAATTGATTAATGTACGTAATTAATTACAAAGGTAATATTGTTGAAATCCCAATAATTGCAAATAAAAATGATAAATCATATTATTCTTATCTGTGGGAAAGTAAATATAATATCAAGATTAAAAATAAAGATGAATTTGAAAATAATGAACTAATAGATTCTTATTTGAAGCGAATAAATAAAGGTGTTAAATAATTATATTAATTTCCATTTGTTAATATATTGAACCCTAAACCTAGTTATTTTGAAAAAATATAAATGTTATCCAAATACTTATAACCATATTTTTATTATTGATATAAATATGGTTTTAGAAAGTATATAGGTTGTATTGGGTATTAGGTATTGAGTATTGACTATATTATGTATTGTGTCTATGTGTAAATTATATATATTATAAATTATAATTTGATGTTTGAAGAACGTAAACAAAAATAATATTATTGAATTATCTTACATTTACATTTAGAGTCCATTTGAAAAGTTTTACATTTTGTTTCTTGTGGAACAATTTTAATAATACATTTGGATTTTTTTCCATATAATGGGTTCGTGCAGCCATTTTCTTTCTTAATACTTTTCTTTTTACCATTAATTTTTTCTTTATTTTTTATATTAGTTATTGTTTCCTTTGAACATCTTGACCTGAAATGTTCATATCTATTCCGCACGTCATCATAAGTTAAACCTGATTTTTTCCCCAACATAGTATTTATATGTTCATGTAATTCGTATATATATAGAGAGAATGAACCCCTATTTTTCATTCGATCGTTTGTTAGAGGTAAATGTTTTAGGTTCTTAGAGAGATTTATACGGCAATAACCACATGGTAATACATACTGTAATTGTAGAATAAAATCCTTGTAATTTCTAATATCTTGTTTTGTTGGTTTAACTGGATAATTAAAGGACATTATATGCAAATAATGCCATAAACTAGGTCCCCATACACTAGTTAGCATACCATCACCGCTATTATAATCAGCGTCTTTAAATGGTGTATTAGTATTATTTTTATTCCGTTTTCTAGTAACTGGGTTATTATTTATATTCTTACTTTTAGCCCTAATATTGCGTAGTGTTTTTCTATGAACTCTCTCTTTTTTTCTCTCTATTTTACCATTCATTGATAATATATCGCTTATTAAATAGAGAGAAAATATCCCATACCTAACTTTTTAATTAAATACCAAATTGACTAAAGTCGGTTAGTATAGGTCTAGGCATACTATTATCATTAGGTCTGTATGTTGGAACACGCTTACATTCAAAAGATGGTTCTGGGCAACGCCCACAAGGGGGGCAAGGTTGACATTTTGCCTCTTTATCAGGACATACTGAGATATCAGGACATTTAGGACAAACGGGTGGGACAATCTTGCTCTTCAATATGTACATGTGTTCTTCGCCTTGTGGTATATCTGTTCTTGAAATACCAACGGGCAACCCATCCGGACTATTATTAGAATCACTAACATCATTATTTTCAAAGTATTCTTTAAAACCATATCCTAAATTATTCAATAACAAAACAGCAAGCATAATAAATACTACGTGATATGTTTTTATAGTTTTTGGGATCCGTAGAGAATTTAAATATTTTAATACCATCCTTCTTATAATTAATGATTATAAAAAAATATAAGTAAAAATAATAATGAAATACAGTAAAAGCATGGATAATATTAATAATGTAAAAAATACTTCAAATATGGGCGGTATTACTGGAAAGAAAGATATTAATGCACAGAAATCTATAAATGCTAAATGGTCAAAAGAACACGAATATTTATTAATTAGTTGGGCTGAAAAGGCATCTGGATACGCGTGGATGCACAATAAAAGTGTAAGTCTAAATAAAAAATACAATCTATATATTTCTATCCCAGCATGTATATTTGGATATGTTGCTGGAACAACAACATTATTAATACAGACAGAGACATTATTGATGCGGGGATTTATAGGAGTAACCGGTATATTGGCAGGAATATTATCAAATTTTCAACAAATGTTTACATTTAAAGAACTTGGTGAGCAACATAGAATATCGTGCTTGCGTTTCCTTGCTTTTTTCCGTGATATAAGTAGTGAATTAAGCATTTCAACAGAAGACAGAACAAACCCCATAGACTACATAACAATGAAACGGATGGAGATGGATATTATGTTAGAACAAAGCCCTACTATCCCAGATTATATAATCAGGTTATTTAACGAAAAAACACGGCACATTGGTAAAACATTCCATAAACCAGAAGTAGCAAATATTCTTCAAACTATTTTACCATTTGGTAGTTTAAATAGAATGATACATAGTGTTAATGATACCGATTATGATGACTTGATAAACGCTAATATGGATAAATATAGCCATAAAAATAATAGTTCAACTTATCTAAAAGGGAAAAAATCAAAAGGATTGTCCCCAAATATACTATATAATGACGAAAATAAAATGAAGAAATATCAAAATTTATATTTATTAGATATATATTTTACATTATGGAAAAATGTGAGAGATAAAAAAAATGTATATGAAGATCTTACATATTCTAAATCAACCGGGATTATAACCCCTACCGATAATTCAAAAGATATTATAGATGATATAATAAATAGGGAAATTCAGGATACATATGATGAACAGTTAAAGATTGAAGTCGCCAATTCTCAAATAGATAAATCAGAAGTAATGAGTAAAACGAGTAGACAAAGTAATTTTAGTAAATTCCGTAATTCGAGAGAACAACCTATACCTATAGGATATGTATCAGATGAGAGTGATAATGAATCCGGGAATGATATAGATGAAGAAGATAATAAGTCCAGTATAGATAAAATCAGTGATAAAATTAATGTTATTAGAAATAATATACATTTTTTTACAAATAATGAACATGGATTTAATTTTACTAGAAATATAAAGATCTAACAAATGTTATCTTATGTTTAATAATTTAAACATAAAGATTTAATATACATAAAATACGAATGAAAATTAAATTTTTGGAAAAAGATAAACAATTAGTTGTTTCACAATTACAATTAAGGAATTATTATGAATTAATTGATACTCAATTAATGGAAATTTTTCTCCCATACATAAAGGATTATGATATCATAGAAAATACAAATGAGAAATGTATTTGTATAATAGGGGTTGAACACTTACAGACAATAGTAAACTAAATTTGAAAGATAAAAATGTATTTATTTCAGTTGAAAATTTATCTGTGGGTAGAAAACATTATGATTTTTTTAATAAATATGGTCGGGATAACCCAAAAGTTCATTTATATTTTTTTAATGATATATCACATCCAAATATTGACAAAAAATATATTCCAAATGTTTATATGCGAATAAAATATTTCAATAAGATATACAATGATTATAATTCAGTAAGAGAAAGTATAAAATTTAAAGATAAACAATTTTGCTTATTTACATCAAGGAATTTATTAAATTCAAATAAAAAATATATAATTAATGCTATATCAAAAATCGGTAATATTGATTTTTTGGATAAATATGAGGATACATTAAGGGATAAAACATGTTATAATGATATTGAATTATTAAGAATATACAATAGATATAAATTTATTATTTGTTTTGAGAATTCTAAAACACCCGGTTATGTAACAGAAAAATATTCAATGTATTCCTATCAGGGTCAATACCAATATATGATGGAGCTCCAAATATAAACGAATATATCCATAGTTGTTCGATGATACAACTAGATGAAAAAACTATTCCAAAAATTGAGTTATTAAATAATAATGAAAAGCTTTACAACATTATTCTTAATAATGAAAAAACAAAATATTTAGATTTTACATTAATTGAAAAAATGATTAATTCATTGTCAAACTAATTAATTAATGAAAGGATAAACGTTTATATTAATACAACTATATGATATTTAAAGTAAAGATATACTATTTACATATATAATATATAATATATCTAATAATTCTATATTAAAGTTAAGTAATTATTTCATAATAATGATAGTTTTCGAAAACTCAATTGAATACATAGAAAAGCCTATATTAGATAATCATGATATTGTATTAATTTCACAGTTTTTTATTCATAATAACAATGAGAGAAATAATGAAATAAAAAAATGTTTAAGACTTAATGCTACAAATCAATATATAAATAAAATCTATTTACTCAATGAAAAAATCTATGATAATACGGAACTAGGTATTGATAATAAAAAAATTGTTCAAGTAAATATAAATAAACGTCTTGAATATAAAGATGTTTTTAAATTTGTAGAAGAAGAAAGAATTAATGGGTATATAGTATTTTGTAATAGTGATATATTTATAAATGAAAGTATTAAAAAATTACATAAATCAATATTGGATAAAGAAAAAATATTCATTGCACTATTAAGATATGAATATAAAAAATCTTTAGCAGGAAATAAACATATAGGGACGATTTTTGGTCCAAGACCTGACAGTCAAGACACATGGATCTTTCATAGTAATTTCAATCTAGATAAAAACCAAATGGATATATTGAATTTCAATTTTGGTATGCCAGGGTGTGATAATAAAATAACATATTTAATGAAGATTTTTGGTTATAAATTATTGAACTGTCCAAATATAATAAAATCTTTTCATATTCATACGTCAGAGATACGGGATTATACGTCAAAAGACTTAATCCCAACCCCATATATTTGGTTAAATCAACTCCATTTTAAAACTTTAGATTCAAATATAGAGAAATTTAAGAAAGTATACTTTGAAAGTAATAAATTTGAAAAATATACATTTAACGATAATGATACTCTATCTAAGTATATAAGTAGTAAGTTTGAAAACAAAACAAATTTTATTATACCAAGAATAGCTGGCGTAGAGAATAATATAGCTTTAATTGGGAACAAATTAAAAAATAAACAATTGAAAATAGATAATATTAAAGATAACATATTGGGAGTGCTGAGAACAATGAAAAATAACGCAGGTATATTTTTAGAAAATAATATAGACATTATTGAATATAGTGATTTATATTTTGACGCATTTAATAATAGTGATCTCTTTAGTGAATGGGAAAAACACGGTGATGTCTATAAATATATTTCACAATCACATGATTATATCACAAACATATATCCAAAAAATAATATATGGGCGTTCACATTTGATATTTTTCATTATATCCATTCTAACCCGTGGACATTATCATTAAGAGGTAAAAAAATCCTTATTATATCTTCATTTGTGGATAGTTTTAAAGAAAAAGAAGATATTAGGGAAAATATTTATGGTATTGATTTATTTCCTGAGTGTGAGTTTGTTTACTTAAAACCACCACAAACTAATGGCACGAATAAAAGTAGAAATTTTTTACTTGAATTACAGGACTTTATACAATCAGTAAAAGAGACAAAAATGGAGACAAATTTTGATGTAGCATTAGTAAGTTGCGGAGGATATGGAAACTTAATATGTAATGAAATATTTAAAATGGGGTCATCTTCAATTTATATAGGTGGTGTATTACAAATGTATTTTGGTGTTTATGGTTCTAGATGGTTGAGAGAAAGAAAGGATGTGCTGAAATTATATTTAAATGAATACTGGAGTCGTCCAAAAGAACATGAGAAACCTGTTAATTATAAAAATATAGAAGGTTCATGTTATTGGTAATATTTATATTTATTACACATGTTTAATATTAATTACTAACAATATTTATCTAATATTATTTTCGGCACTAATTGTTCCTGTATTTTCTCTAATTTTTTATAACATTTCGTAATGGTTACTTCACTAATCTCGCTAATACCTCTTACATCTTTCTTAGAAATATTAAGTGAACACATTTGACCTACAAAATAGACAATTCCAGCAGCTACAGAGTGTGGTGTGTTTTCAGGTATAATATTATTCTTCTCTATCTTTACAGCTATAAATTGACACAGTTTAGTTAGTTCGCTATTAATATTTAATTTACTACAATATCTCTCAATGAATGAGATAGGTTTGGTTTGACATAATGAGGTTTTATCACTATGTACCATATCCTTTTCCATCTTATTTAAAATAGTTAATGCGTTCTTACAACCCTTAGTGGCACTTGTATGATCTAAATGAAATACCGCCGCTATCTCTTTTGCTGTTCGTGGGAAATTATTCACTCTACCCGATATATAAATAGAAGCAGCAATAATACCATCACGATTTAAAGCTCTGAATGTTTTCTCTTCTGATATTTTCTTATGATAAATAAGGGCATCGTCAATAATATATTTTGGAATACCCGAATTATTTGCCATTGTCTTAATCCTAAGGAATTCATCATATTGTGCTTTTTCTTTATATGGCATTGACTGCCATTCTGTATAACGGCGGATTTTCCGCATTTCATAAGATGATTTACCATTGCATATAATTTTACATCCATAAGATGATTCTTTTAACAATGGATTTATTGGCATTCCACAACGTGTTGGGTCACTTGCCTGATTATCATTCGCCCCATAATATCGCCATTCAGCAGAATCATCAATATAATCTTTATATATAACACCGCAATTACTATTTTCACATGTGTAAAATCCTTCTTCTGTAATCCGTAAACCTGATTCACACAAGTCACATGTTTCTCTCAATTTACACTGTAAATCAGTATTATATAAGCATTCTAATTTAGAATTGTTAATTTCATCATCATTATTTTCATCTTTCATACTATTAAACTTATTCCATAAATCTTTTGTTTTTTTCTTTGTATTCCCAATCTTATTTTTCTTTGTTTTTTGACTTGTTTGCTGTTGGGATATAATAGTTGTTGCCATTATTATATTTGATATTTTAATAATGTATGTAATGACTATAATGCCTATAATTAATAAGTTATTTCGTTTGTAAAGTATTTTTATTTAGTAAATAATATATCTACATATCTTTAATTCAATTTTTATATTGAATGATTTTATAATAAACAAATTTATATTTACATATATATAATGGGAAACACACAAAGTGGACTAAGTGGGCAAAGTCCTGGTAAAAAATCAAACACTGAAAATAAAACAAAAATTACACTACCTGGTATTATAGATACAATTGCAACTAAATTTATATTAACCCAAGATTTTGAGGATCTTTTAAAATTAGATGATATTGATTATTGTAATAAATTGGTTATATTGACATCTAAAATAATAGGTGATAGACTCAACAGTATAGAAATAGAGTATTTAAATCATAGAGTAAAAGAAGGTGTAGAGATAAATATGATGGATAAAGATAAAATAATGTATTTGAAGAAGGATAAATTAGGTAAATTAGATATCCAGAATTCAATCAAGAAGAAAAGGGTTTGTATTGGTATAGCAAAATTTTATATTAAAATCGCACATTTATTCGCGTCAATTGTTTCGGTTATGGCACCAGAATATGAAGTATCTTATCCAAATTCAACTAAATCAAGAATTCCATATATGAAGAAAAATTTATTATCAAAAGAAGAAAAAGAAAGAGCAAAATTGACAAAAAATGGTTTATGTTATCGTCGTATTCAATCAATTATAACTAAACAATTAGAAGATACAGATATGGAATTAAAAATGAATGTATGTGACCTAAATAAGATAAAAAAATCAAATACAGGTATTACATATAGTCCCACAACAGCAATAAAAACAACATCAACAATAATAAGTCCAGAGACAAAAGATATCACTAAACAAATCCCACAAATTTCTATATTTGGAGAACCAAAATCACTAGAAAAAACTAGTAATGAGGTATCTAATGCACAAACTGAAACAACTCCATTACCTACAATAAATCCAACCACAAAAATAAATAATCTAAATCCATTTATACAATATACTGGAACACCAGAGACACAACAACCCCAAGCGCAAATAAGAGAGACACAGTTCGAAACACAAAATATAATTGGGGGTAATATAGTTACCAGTATAGATGATACAAATAATCCAACAATGACACTTGTGGATGAACGGGGTATACCAGAATTGTATAAATTATATATGGATAAATTTGATTATAATACATCCAAGTTTGTGGGTATAACAGAAGAAACAATGAAACAATATAATGCGGATTTATTAAAATTTTATGTAGCTTTTACTGGGAATAAAGTTATGCCACCTGATATAACAAAATTCAGTGATATAAAATTAAAGGACTATCATAATAATCCTTCTTGTCAAAAAGAAACACTATTAAATAGGTCGTATAAACTAAAGAATAACAGCAAAACATATAAAAATTATGGAAAGCAATTATCAATTATGATGTCAAATATGAATTTTAAACACGATAAATTGATTGAGTTATTAAATGAAGTATTTGTATATAGAATAGACCCAATAACAAAAAATAAAGAGATTACATTACACCCAGGTCTAACATATCAAAGATTGGATTTATTAATTAAAAATGCGAGAGAAATAATAGTGGATTTATATGTGGGTTGTGAAATGGATTATGGGAGTTTGTTAGAGACATTCGAGACAGTAATAGAGGAGCAAATAAGGAATAATACAAATTCTAAGATATCCAATATTAAAAAAGAAGCTGACCAGATGTTATCAGAAATATAATGAAAATCATAGTTAAATTTATAATTAGATTTATAAACAGGAATATTTAAATAATAAAAAATAAAAATAAAAATTGATAATAAAAATTAGGTTAAATATAATAGACATTAATATATTATATTTAAGTGTTATGAAGCAAATCAGTAATCCACAAGAATTCCGTAAGAATATCATCATGAAAATTAACAACTTTGTTGAAAATGAAAAGAAATCCATTAATATTGAGAAATCTATTTATAATTACTCAATCAAGGAAGCTACACGTCGTAAAGTTGTCAAAAAATGGGATAATAAGAATTTTGTCACTATATATACAGATAAATTACGGATGATATTATTGAATATGAATAAGGAATCATATGTTGGAAATACTACATTCATAGAATGTGTAAAAAACGGGTCAATGACTTCTAAAGAAATTGGATTTCTAACCCATCAAGAAATATATCCGGATATATGGAAAGAATTATTAGAAGCCAAAACAAAACGTGATGCTAATAAATTTGAAGTTGATAAGCGAGGTGCAACAAGTGAATTTAAGTGTAGAAAATGCCATAAAAGTGAATGCACTTATTATCAACTACAAACACGGAGTGCTGATGAACCAATGACAACATTCGTAACTTGTTTCAATTGTGGTAATAATTGGAAGTGCTAAATTGAAATAGTTAAATAATCTAATAATCTAATAAGAAAAATACTATATATAAGAAAATATATTTTACTCAATAATTTTTCCAAATGTATTATCTAAATTCCCATTTGGTTTTAATTTAATAACTGCAAAATCATGGCTTCCATTTAAGTATGACGAACAGGCAACATAAATATTGCCTATATTATCAAGTTATAATGAATAACCATGATCGTCAGAGTTACTACCAAATCAATAATAACTTTACCACTTCTTAATATAGTCCTAATCCAATCCTCTGGTATAAACCTGATAAATTAAAAGCAAAGTCCCGATCCTCTAGTTCCTCTTTGTTTTATGGATGGAAAGTAAAATGTTATTTATATATTAGTCCATTAATGGCAAAATTACCTTGTTGATTAGGTCTATATAACATGTAAAAATTTGAATGCCTTTATCATCAATATTTATTGTGTTAGTAATGTTTCCTGTAGTATCTGAACTACTAACATTTTTTAAAATATTCTCTTCATCATTTACATCATTTTGTAATGTATTTGACATATGAGAAAATGACATGTTTCTTCTTGACACAAACGATTGTGATAACCCGTTAAATTTAATCCCATTTGATTTCTTTTTTTATGAGCTATATTGAACAATGACACTGAATTTCTAAAAAATGACATTTGTTTATAATAAATATTTATATTTATATTTATATTTAATAATCCACCATCTCTAAATCTTTCAAATACCAATATTCCTTTTTTCCACCTGGCAATGGTCTAACAACAATAAAAGGGATTGTTTTTGCATGTAATTCCATTTCAGCAATTAAATACCCTTCTACAATATTATCAGGAACAGTAATAAATGGTTGTGCTCCAGAATTCAACTGCTTTGTTCTCAATCCTAATATTCTTGTTTGTTCATATTTTGTCAATATTGGAATAGTTTTATGTATTGGATCAATAACGCTTCCATTTTTATCTTTTACAACGCTACATAACGCGGTGATTTCATCATAATTAGATTGAATAATTTCTGGGTGATGTTGTAGAATATGGTCTTTTTTAATATCATTATTAAATTTTATAATATATTCATCATCACTTTCGCTATCTTCATCTTCACTTTCATCTTCACTTGTATCTTGTTTATCAAGTCCAATACCAGTAATAACATCTACCTTATTAATAGGAGTATTTGATTTTTTTATTTCTTCCATATCATCTTCATCTCTATCTTCATCGCTTTCATCATTTACTTTTTCTTCCTCATCATCATCACCTTGGTCAATACTGTCATTATCATCTTCATTATCACTATCATCTGTTTCTTCCCCTTCTTCTTTTTCTTCCCCCTCTTTTTCTTCTTTCTCCTCTTCTTGATATTCTTCTTCACTTAATACGCTACTTTTTTCAAAATCATCTAATTCAGGTAGGTCATCAATTTTTAATGAAATATTCTCGTTAGTATTCATATTATATTCTATATTATATATTAATCTAATAATATTATCATATAATATATTTATTCAATTTTTATTTATATATTTCATATTTCTATCCCAAACAACTATATACATATAAATTTATATTTCTAAAATTTACTTATTGTCTAAAACCCATACCTTATCACACGAACCACATAAATAAATGTATTTCATATTATCATTGTCATATCGCAAATAAATAATATCCTTTTCTATCTTTCCACCACCATCAATTTCTCTATTCGTAACACAATCATTATTTGGACAATCAATATTATCAACACGTGGGAGTGTTGGGTCAAGTTTTGTATATTGATTAATCATATGTTGATATTGCTGAGATTTCTTTTTAATATTAGTTTTCGAAACAATAACACTATTATTAGTTATAGTATTATCAATATTCCCGCATTTTTTACAGTGATATTCAAGACGTTGGTTCTCGCCTTCAACTAATCCAACATAATACATATTGCCACATTTATCACAGAAATGCATATTAATTATATATAATAATATCTTTTTATTTAGATTTTATTATAATCAATTTTATTTGAATTTATTTAAATCCATTGTTAATAGATATTATTCAATACTATTATAATATTTTTCAAAATCTTCGTATAATTTCTCATATTTGATTATGGTCTTGAAATTATATATACCTATATTGATACACCTGACATGAGGATATTTATCTCTTAATTTACCTAAATGACCCATAATTCTATATTTGTTATTCTTCATATAATTATCAATAATCTCTCTAAACTTATCACCTACATCAGGCGAAATAATTCTGTTTAATACTCCTAATAATGATGTCTTATAATTAGTATATGTTATTACATCAATATAATTTTTTACATCAGGATGACCCATCTTAATACCTGGTTCATTTAATAGTGGGTTGTCATTCAATACAGCACCTGTTATCGTAAGGAGGATACTGCGTATACTTTGACAAGAACTCCAACTTTCCCCGCTCCACGTATTTAATATCGATAAACATACTTTACCTTTCGCAACATATAGATTTGGATTAAACCTCGTTGTGCCATTATTTGTGCGGTATGTTAATAATGGAGGGCTATATGGGTAATTTGTTGGAAAATCAAACTCAAATAAATAAAATCCATTTTTATATGGTGTTCCCTTGGGTCCAATAATCATTGCATAGCCTTTTAACATATTAAAATCATCATGAACGTAATAAATACCTTGTTCATCTAATGGGTTTTTATATATATCTTTTATATCTGATATAAGTCGTTTTTTAGTATCAGTTGAAATAATACTTGAATCTGCCATTGTTATTTATATCATATAAATATATGTATATCTTTAATACATATTAATTATAATATACTGCCTGGAAATATTGCTATATATATAGTGCTATTATTTGCCTCCCTTTGTAAAATGAATAACATAAATATGGGCTTATTTTCATTATTTCATTATTTCAGGAATTCCAGGATCCATACAAATTCATTTCCCCACAATTTTATATAAAAAATTGATGTAAATAATTCTTCTCTATCTATAATAATCAAGCAACTATGGCAGAGATTTACAAGAGTTTCAATGACTTCCTTATTAAACATAGGACAACCGATAAAGAAAATATAACCCATACTCGTATTGGTAATGGTGATAATATCTTGCCTGGTAAATATTGTATTCCTGACGATAAATTAGACATATTTTATAAACTATATCATCGTCATGTGTTTGTCCAAGAAAAAAGCGAATACCTTACTGAAAAGCAGAATAAAACTAACAATCCTATATTGATTGACTTAGATTTTCGTTATGACCCAAGTGTTAAATACCGTCTACATAATGAAGAATACATTGAAGATTTGGCAGTATTATATATTGAAATCATTGCGAAACATATATACAATATTGATTGCTCTATTCCAATACCGATTTATATTTTGGAAAAAGACGAACCAAATACTTCTAATAATGAAGTTACTAAAGACGGTATTCATATTGTTATTGGTATTGAAATGTCACACCCAGCCCAAGAATATCTTCGTAAGAAAATGTTAGAAAATATTGGTATTGTATTTGGGGATTTACCAATAACAAATGACTATTCTAGTGTATTGGATGAAGGGATTTCAAAAGGTCATACAAATTGGCAACTATATGGTTCAAGAAAACCAGCACACGAACCATATAAATTGACTAAGATGCTATATATTACACTAAAACAAGATGATAGTGATGATACTGACGATATCAATTGTGACATTGAAATTATTGATTTGAATGAAGAAGATAATGAGATTAAATATAATGATCTATATTTATTGAAAAATCTAACTGCAAGGAATAAAAATTTATTAAAATTCGAACTTCGTCCTGAATGTAAAGAATATCTAGATAATCATAAGAAACCGACAAAGACAACAAAGGCAAATAATAACAATGTAAAATTTATCCAACAAGGGTTTGCATTTGATGTTGCGGATATTACTAATATTGAAATTCTAGAAAAATTATTAGATGCGTTATGGGATGAAATTACTAAGGATGATTATCGTATTAAAGAAACACATGAATATCTAATGAGTTTACCATCAAAATATTGTGATGAATATCAGTCATGGCTACAGTGTGGTTGGGCATTACATAATACAGATTTCAGACTATTTATTTCGTGGATGTATTTCAGTGCTAAATCGGCTAAATTCTGTTTCGATGATATCCCAGGGTATTATGAATTTTGGAATAATATGAAGAATGAAGGATTTACAGGTTATTCTATTATGTATTGGTCTAAACTTGAGAACCCAAAAGAATATAAAAAGATCCGTGAAGAAACCGTTGGATATTACGTAGAGCAATGTGGAAAATCCGCGGCTGAATGGGATGTTGCCAATGTATTATTTAATATATTTAAGGATGAATACCGTTGTGCTGATATGTCTAATAAGATTTGGTATAGATACCAAAACAATAAATGGAAAAAGATTGACTGTGGAACTTCTCTAAGGTATAGTATCTCTCAGAAACTGTCACGCATCTTTGGAGAGAAAGCGGAAGAGTTATTTAACAAAACTTGTAATGTAGATGATCCCCAAAAACAGGAAAAATATCGTAAAATATCCTCAGTTTATGCTGATATTAGTACAGACTGTAAAAAAACCCATTATAAGCAGAATATCATGAAAGAAGCAGCAGAACATTTCTATAAATATGATGGTGAATTTTATTCAAAACTAGACACAAACCCAAATCTTCTATGTTGTAAAAATGGGGTTATTGATTTTGAAAATAAAGAATTCAGAGGAGGATTACCTGATGATTATGTATCATTATGTACAAATATTAATTATGTCCCAATAGATTTAAATAACGCAAATCATGTAAGAATTACAGGTGAAATTAATGATTTTATGGAACAACTATTCCCAGACAAAGCACTAAAAAAATACATGTGGGAACATTTGGCATCAGTATTAATTGGAAAAAATGTAAATCAGACATTCAATATTTATAATGGTAGTGGTAGCAATGGAAAATCTAAATTAGTAGACCTAATGTCTTGTATTTTGGGTGATTATAAAGGTATTGTTCCTATTACACTGGTAACATCGAGGCGCAATGGTGTTGGTTCTCTTTCTCCGGAAATCGCAGCATTGAAAGGTATCCGTTATGCGGTAATGAATGAACCCAGTAAAGGAGATGTATTGAATGATGGTGTCATGAAAGAATTAACAGGTGAAGACCCTATTAATGGACGGGCGCTATATTCACCTCCTGTCACGTTCATCCCTCAATTCTCTCTTGTAGTTACAACAAATACATTATTTGATATTAAAAGTAATGATGATGGGACATGGAGACGTATCCGATTATGTGATTTTGCATCAAAATTTGTAAAAGAACCATTTAAAGATAAACGGTTCCCAAAAGAACAATATCCATTCCAGTATTCGTTGAATCCAAAACTGAGTGAAAAGTTTGAAGAATGGAGAGAATTGTTCTTATCTATGTTAGTTGATACAGTATTTAAAACAAATGGCATTGTTACAGATTGTGAAAATGTCCTTAGTGCCAGCAATGATTATAGAAAAAATCAGGATTACTTTATGGAATTCAAAGAAGAGAGAATTGCCAAGAGTGATTCAAAAGATAGTAAAATCAGGAAAACACAAGTGTATAAAATTTTCCAAGAATGGTATAAAGAAACATATGGGAAACAAGTTCCAAAGGGTAAAGAATTATTTGAATATCTTGATAAAACTATTGGAAAATATAAGAATGGGTGGGTTGGTTATGAAATAACATTTGATGATATTGTGGATGTAGAAGATGATGATGATGAAGATCATTAATAATATATTCACCTTAAATTATATATATTATATACATTGTCTTAATAATAGTAATAACTACAAATAAAAATAATATTTTTTATTAATATAAAATTGATACTTATTTAATTAAATTGTCATATTAATAACATAAACCTCAAGATTATTTCATTATAATATGAGTATAATTATTAATATACCAACAATATCTAGTATTTCTATTGGGACTAATCTAGAAAGTCATAGTTTAACCTGTTTATGTAAAGATAAAACACTTATAGAACTACATAATAAATTATATGGATTTAATATTAAACATAATATATGCAATATTAAAACTTATAACAGTGTTAAAATAGTATTATATCAGTGCAATGAATGTAAAACAGACACAAATGATAAAATATGTAGCATTATAAATCGTGACGGTATATGTAAAGGATGCGTAAAAGATAAAACAATAAATAATGATAATATAATATCTAATAAAATAATAGATATTATACAGAACCAGGATATACTATTGTCACAAGATGAGCTAAGACAAATTGTATTTAATAATATTAGTTGTAGTTTTAAAAATGGGGTAATTAGAGAGAAAGACATGAAGGACATAAAAGGAAATATAGAAAAGATTGAAGAAAATGGTGTGAAAAAAGATAAAAAAGATAAAAAAGATAATAACGAAAACGTGATAAATGACACCCAATATAATAAAATAAGGTTATCTATATCTAATGAAGAGACAATTAAACGACCTTGTAATATAGTGGCGTTTATGGACACATTGGAGTATATTATATGCTATAATTGTAATATAAAAATCCCTAATATATATACTAATACTAATAGGATATGGAAAGAAAACGAATTATGTGACTGGTGTTGGATGGCTTACGAAGATGAAAGAGACAAATTATGGAATTATATTAATAATAAAAGTGGTAATTATTGTAATATATGCAATATCAAGAAAAAAGGAAAGGGTCATCGGTTTAATTATGATCATATTAATGCCTTTGATAAAACAGATACGATTAGCAATATGATTTCAGTAGGGAGAGATATTAATAGTATAGAATATGAACTAGATAAATGCCAATTACTATGTCTACCTTGTCACCAAATAATTACTACTATAGAGAATAGATATCCATTTATTACCATTAAAAAACAATTATATAAATCATTAAAAGGAGAGAGCATTTCACAACAGGAATATGATATACAAATTAAAAAATGGTATATTATTTATGATGATATTATGAGTAAGATTTATACCAAACTTAGAAGTATTTTATATATTTGTGTAAAATAATAATATACACTAAATACTAAACATTGATGGAAACATAAATATAAATGATATATACATAATAAATGCCTTAAATCATTTTCTTAATAGAACGATATATATACATAATAAAATCTTTTATATTTAATACAATCCATTTTGTTGATAACACTGCTAATATAAATAATACAGGAGACCCAATTTTAAATAATCTAGAAGTATATTTTTTATAATAAATAGAGAGAAATATGAATATGATAAATATAACCCAAAAACTCTTTTTAACATACCAATTAACATTTTTATAAAAATCTATCCACTTAAAATCATAATATAATTTACGATTTGATATATTATTTTTATTCATAATTTGTTTATTTTTATTTTCTATTTTTTTATTTTCATCCTTATATTTATCAGATAAATCATACACATTTTCATAGTAAATATTTTGATCCCTAAACATATTTATATGATCATTAAGAACCTTATATTTATCCAAAAAATCTTTTTCGATTAATATCGCTTCTTTATTTGCTTGTAAAGAATATTTTTTTTCTTTTATTTTTTGATATGCCATACCACCATCTTTATATGTTATGAATTTTCTCTCCGCATCACTTAAATTTTTTGGGGCGTTATTAAGCGAAACTTCAGCATTTATAAATGATTTATATAATTCTTCTTCTTTCATATTTTTTTTACATTCATCATCACACCCAAATAAATGTTGATTTTCTTTTATATATTCCATCCCATCATTAATGCTATCAAATAATTCTTTTTGTTCTGGTGGGATTGAATTATTAAGATTTTTCATAATATCAGGGTTAACATCTTTAAATTGTGATAAATCCATTCCTATTAATTATATATAATATTATTAGGTAATATATAATTAACAATTTATAATTAAATGTTTAAAAGTTAAAATATTAAAATATTTGAATATCCAGGTTATATTATAGATGTTCTAGAATAAACCGGCGTTTGATGCAAAACTCTCAACTATTGGTTTCTCATCTGGCATTGCATTCCCAGAATTACTTATTGCGTTACTTGCACTATTCATCGCACTCTCAACATCAGAACCTGCCTGTGAAGCATCATTTATAATTTCTTTTTTAATGTTAGAAAATTGACTTGAAAACGATGCTGAACCCCTATTATATTCATCTTCAATAGCATCTCCTAACTTACCAAAAAATGCCTTATCGTGTTCTAAAACTGTTTCATATCCGTCCTGCATTTGTGCTTTATCCATACCAGCAAAATCATATTGATCAAAGTCCATATTATTACGTCTAAGCAAGTCTATAACTCTAATTATAATCATAACAGAACCAATTGTGAGTGTAGATATTATAATACTTGTTGTCACAATAGGAGGGACTGGGAACTGTTTGCTTATAATAGATGTTATTAATACTATAACAGAACATGCCGCTATTATTTTCATTACTCCTATATGTGCGTTGTATCGTTTACTTTCATATTCGCCTATTTCTACTAAACGGAGTTTATTACTCTTATTTGATTCCAATATACCCGTATTTTTTTTTAATGAATTTAATTCATTTTCAACCATACCAGTCATTGCTATTTGGTTTGCTAGTGAATTGCGTTCGCTATTTAATTCATTTTGTGTGCTAGAATATACATCTTTTAACTGATTGAATAGGTTAATACGTGTCTCGGTCAGTTGATTTATTTTACTAATAGCCTGTGTTTCAGCAGTAGAATCACCACCTTGATTATTAATTTTTTCTAAATTTTGAAACATATATTTCTCTATTTCTTGGAGTTTACGAATATTCTCTAATACATTTTGATGTTTCTCATTTAATAATGCTGGACGTTGTTGATTAAATTGCTCATTTGTCAAACTCATTATAATATATTATATATAGTGATTATTTTGTAATTTTAATTAATTATATTAATATTAATAAAAACTGTAATATTGATTGAAATGTCTTATTATCATATTGCTTTTATTTATCGTCTCATATGTCTAAATGCTATAAGCATTATTATTATTGTAAAAGAAATCCACATAATATATTGGTACATATTGCTTTTGGTGGTCATTGAATTATCGCTTACCATAACTTCAAGTGTATCTTTATTTTTATTTATTGTGTTATATTCTTTAAATAAATGTTCAAATGTCTGAATATGGGTATTTAATTCTTGTTGTTTGATATTATCCAGATTGCTGATATTATTCATCGACCCACGCAATAATGCTATTTTCGAATATATATTTTCAGATTGTTTTATTAGGTCATCATTTAATTTTACTAATTCCGCTTTTTTTTCAACATCAACGCTTCCTAAATTACAGAGAGAACCTGGGTGCATATCATCACTCAAATTAAAGCGATCCCATGTTAATTCATCTATATCAGTTATATTGTCACTACATGTTCCAGTTGTATTTGTCATATCATTATTTGGATAAGGATGAAGCATCCCGTTCATATCTACGTATCCTTTTTTACCCTTTTTACTGTTTTCTTTATTAACAATATCGTGTCCAAATACTTGTACTTCCCCTACGCTCAAATTATTATCGGCAATATCATCCGTATATTGGATTAATCTAATAAGATTACCTACCACATTAATATTCTCTATATAAAAATATATTTGTTTACTTGGATCAGCACTAGTTATCATTTTTTCAAATTTAACATTATTATAGCTCCTATCATAAATTCTAATCATTACTTTTTTAAATCTATACCTACAACAATCCAACCTATTTTGAATAGTTACTTTATTTATAAATTTTACTGCAGGTAGTGTTATTTCAAGCCATTGTTCAACACCTCTTCCTGTATGTGTGAACGTTTTTGGATTACCATCAATAGCATTGCTCGCAGGATAACTATTTTTTTTATCATAATAACTGGATTGTGCAGTTTTTGTCCCAGGGAGAGAACATAAATTCATAAGCGGTTCATCACTTGATATCCTTACATTTCTTCCTTCATATCCACAAGGTTCATATGGTTTCATTGGTTCTCCCATAGTTAATCCTAAAGATGGAATATTATCGCTTGAAACATTCTCAGTTGGAACATTACAAGATTTGTGTTTTTTACCTAATGATTTATCGTCGTATAATCTGGCAGCACCATAGTTGGTAACATAGTAGTTTTTACCTGAAGGAGTAATAATATTTTTATTTGTATATTGTAAATGTTGTGATTTTGTATATTTTAAAATATCTTCCATATAATCCTTATATTTAGATGAATAAGCACTTAATGATTGTTTAAATTTATCTTCTAATAATTTCAGTTCTGTTATTTCACTTTCTATTATTTTATTTAGTGGTTCATCATAATTAACGTCTGTTTTGGAATCCATAGTAGGCATTCCTTGGATACCTTCATTATTCTCTAAACCTTCTATTAAATTTAATCTTACCCTCATTTTTTTATTATCTTCGGTTTGTTTTGTTTTAAAATCGTTATAATTTTTCCCTTGTTGTAAATTCATTAATTTATTAAATGGGTCTATATTTATATATGATGGGGACGATTTTTCGAATGTAAGAGATTGTTTCAGATATTTTAACATTCTTGTTATACTTACTATTTTATTAGATTTATTTTTATTTTATTATGAATTTATATTTGTTATTTATTATTTTACTATATATATATATATTTTACCTGTTATTTATTATTTTACTATATATATATATATTTTACCTGTTATTTATTATTTTAATATTTGTCTTCTCTCAATTCAAAGATATTTCAAAATAATAGATTATTTTCTTAACTACTAACATGTTTAACTGCTACAGCACCTAAT
>Ga0306872_100059_pt1 | contig 48645 bp, 59 predicted proteins | sample AntRauMeHopE1498_FD_190455 | JGI IMG/M metagenome (GOLD analysis project Ga0306872, IMG submission 190455) | Saline lake microbial communities from Rauer Islands, Antarctica - Metagenome Hop E1 #498 (v2) (version 2) | ecosystem: Environmental > Aquatic > Non-marine Saline and Alkaline > Saline ...
ACAGCGAAGCTAATCAGACAACTAACAACGCCAAGGTTACCTACCCAAGTGCAGACGCTACCAAAGTTGGTCACATTACAGTCACCCAGGCAGTCAACCTCGACACGATGGAGAGTGATATTGCTGCTCTTGTAAACGGGATGGTGTACAAGGGTGACTGGGACGCATCAGCAGGAACATTTCCTGGAGCAGCAGCAGCCCAAGTAGGGTGGTTCTACTATGTATCTGTTGCAGGAACAGTAGACGGTGTAGCTTTTGCAGTAGGCGACAACCTTGTTGCTGTAGTCGATGACGCCTCTGCCTCTACCTACGCTTCTAACTGGAGTAAGCACGACCAGACAGATGCAGTACAGGCGGTTGTGGGTCTAACAGGTTCTATATCTAAGTCAGGACTTCTTTCTGCACTTAATGTAGAAGACGGGGCTACAGCAGACCAAGACCTTTCAGGACTACTACCAAAAGCAGGTGGAACTATGACAGGAAGTATAATAGTGCCGGAGGCTGGCGGAGGTTTCCAGTTTGGAGCTAACTCTAGTAAATATATAAAACACGGAATCAACACCAGTAACTTGATTTCTCATTCCAGTTTTAACGGACACGACTTTAGGGTTTGGGACGGAAGTGCGTATGCCACTACGTTAAAGATTGACCGTACAAGTACTGGTAATGGGGGCAATGTAGGAATTGGACTTATTAATCCTTCTGAAAGGCTTGATGTTAATGGAACTGTAAATGCAACTGCCTTTTCTATAGGAGGTACAGCTATCACTGCTACTGCCGCAGAAATAAACTACGTAGACGGGGTAACAAGTGCCATTCAAACTCAGCTAGATACAAAAGCAGAAGACGCATCAGACGTGGGACTAGGCAACGTAGACAACACTAGCAACGCTACTGAGCGTGCAGCAACAGCCACACTTGAAAACAAACGCATCCAACCCCGTGTCAGCTCTAGTGCATCAGGAGACATAACACCAACTAAGGTAGACTTTGACCGTTACATCCGTACCGCACAGGCAGCCGCTATCACCATTAGTAACCCTACTATGGACATCGGCGAGGTGATGGCAGTGCAACTTACTGACAACGCTACAGCTAGAGCGATTACGTTTGGTACTCACTACATGGCACTGGACGGACTAGCGTTACCTACCACCACCACTGTCTCAAAGGTGATGTCGATGGTGCTGGAAAAAGTAACGGCAACCAAGGTACTTGTCAGTTATGTAAACGAAGCATAATATGGCAACAATAAACGCAAGCCAAGACTACGACTTTATAAGTACACTTACTTTTGCTAGTGCTAGTGGAACGTGTGAGATAAACTTGTATAGAGATTCGTTTTTTCCTTTTTCTGGGACTGTGTACTACAGAACAGGAACAAGTGGTTCATGGACAACACTTTCTGTGTCAGGAAATTCAACTACGTTTCCGGTAGGGTCAACTACCATGCAAGTAGCAAACGACTGGAATAAATCAGGAAATAATCACGTAACTCAATCTTTTTCGGGACAAGCAAGTAACTTAATTGAAATAGCAATATCACAAAAAGCAGCTGTTAGTGGAAACCTTGGTGAATATTTTTTGGCTTATTACGCAAGAGAGTGTTCATCATTAACATCTTTAGATATACCCGATGTATTATTAGCTACAAGTGTAGGAAGTAACTTTATGGCTGTCTACGCAAGAGATTGCTCATCTTTGACAGCTCTTTTAGTACCTGATACATCAAATATTACAACCGTTGGGAGTGGTTTTATGTTTGGTTACGCAGACACATGTACATCACTTACATCCTTAAGTATTCCTAAAACAGCAAATTTAACAAGTGTAGGAAGTAGTTTTATGCGTAATTACGCAGACGCTTGTACATCACTAGAACGACTAGAACTACCAGAAGCTGGTTGGTTTGCTGGTAATAATGTAGACTGGAATGTACCATCAGGAAGGCTAAATACTCTTAAAGGATATGTAAAAAAATCAACAGACCTGTCAAACTGGCAAGATTTAGTTGTAAGTGGAAAAACTTTGTATACTAACTACGTTAGAGACACCGATGACGTGATATTAGAAAGCAGTTTTAACCCAGCCTTTGCTCACCGCAGATTACTATTATGATTGAACTAATAATACTAACAATGCTGGCTCGCCCTACACCTATCATGATTGACTGGGAGTTAATGTCACGGGCGCAGACACGAGCAGAATACCTTTGTGAGCATGACCAGTGGTCACATGACGGCTGGAAAGACAGCTTTAAGGGTCTAAAAGGTTTACGAGGAGAAAACCTAGTAAAAGACTTTACCTCTACTCAACAGGCACATGACGCTTTAATGAACTCACCAACACACAAAGCAAACGTATTAAATCCGCGCTTTACCAAAATTGGTGTCGGTAAGTCATGCGGAATATATGTGGAACTATTTGCAAGCTAAATGTTATAATTAACCCAACATGTCACAAACACTAATACCAAAAGAACAACTAGACCAATCCCTGCTGGTGGCTCGCGGCCCAGTCAACGCTCAAACAGGTACTACCTACACTCTAGTAATAGGGGATGAGTACCTGATTGGAATAACTATGAACAATGCGTCCGCCAACACAATAACAATTCCAACTAACGCTTTAGTAGCCTTTCCGATTGGAACAACTATCCTAATCACTCAACTAGGGGCTGGAGCTACTACTATTGCTGCGGCTGGTGGAGTGACTACCGTTGTACCTGCTGACGCACCACTCTTAATTGGTGCTGTTGGTGGAAGTCGGGTCGCGACAAAACGTGGTACTAATACTTGGTTAATCATCTAACAATATTCATATGAAAACAATACACCTAAGAAATCTAAACAACCTCGGAGATAAGTTTGCTTTTACGGCTGACGTTATCGAAGACAGTAAGGTAGTCGCTTCATACGCGGACACAGCTCGTAGTTTAGGAGAGCTAAACGCGACACTGAAAAACCTAAAAGAAAGAGCCATCACCGCTGATAAAGTAAAAGAAGACTTTGACACTCTTAAAGAAGGTGAGTATGTATTTACCCAACCTGTTGAACCAAAGGAAGTAGTTTTGTCCGCCGCAGAAGTAGCCAAGCAAGAACAAGCAGAAAAAGAACAGGAGTTAAAGGATGCTGTAGAAAAGGCAGAGTGGGATAAGAAAGTGGCCGAACTAGCAAAGACTGATACAAACGTGGCCGCAAAGCTACAGGCTATTAAAGGAAAACAAGATACAATAAGTAGCGTAAACCTAAAAGAATAATGGCAACAGGATTCAAATCAGCAACGGTAAGAGCAGCAGACGTACCAGCTACTCAGACGAACTTCCCTACATACGTAGACCTAGACCGACTAGGTATCACAACTCTTGCAGAAGCACAGTCTGTACGTGTGTACGCTGATAGTGCTAAAACTACAGAATGGGCTAGAGAGATTGTGTCTGTAACTGAGATGCACGTTAAAGTTCCTGGTTTAACTTCTACAGTAAGCATGTTTGTCGACTGGGACGGGGTACGCTCTGACTACGCGGTGACGGCTACGTATGGAGCGCAGAATGTGTGGAGTGAATACCTGGCGGTACTGCACTTGGGGGAAGCGGTAAACAACACCACAGACGGGTACCTTGATAGTACTGGAAACGGCTACGATGGGACTGGTAACTCTATGTCAATTAGTGCACCAAGCGGTAAACTATCTGGTCGAGCTCAGTCTTTTGATGGTTCGGCTGATTATATAAAATTAACTGACGGCGTTATTGCTGCTACGCAAGCGACCTCGACCGTATCTGTTTGGTTCAAAACTACTTTTGAGTCAAAAGTTGGTGGGGTGGCAATGTATGCAGAACGGGCGGCTACTGGTCTAAACATATATAAACTAGACTATGGTGACGACGACTCGCCCAGAGAACCGGTTTTGACCTGGCGAAATAACGCTGGCACGCTTAGATTTATTAGACCAGCTGCCACCACGTCTTATAACGACGATGCCTGGCACCACCAGGCTGTCGTAATCAACGGGAATGCTATTACTATATATATTAACAGCAGCAACCAAGCGAGTGGTTCCCTGTCAACCAAATCATTTACCAATAGTGGTTTAGAATCACGAATCGGAGGTGACAAAGCAAGTACCACTTCGTTTTGGGATGGCGCATTGGATGAATTTCGGATTGCGAGCGTAGCCCGTTCCGCCGATTGGACAACCACCGAATACAACAACCAAAACGCTGAGGCTACCTTCTGGGGGACTTGGACGGACGCAGGTGGTGGTGGAGGTGGGGCAGCCCAAGCAGCCCGCCAAGGAGTCATTATGATAATGTAGCGCATTACGAACATGATGATTCATTGGGAAGACCTAGCAGAAGAAGACAGAAGAACCTTTGGTAACGGTTGTACATTTGTACCAGACTTTATCTTTACCGCAAGCTGCCAGATACACGACTTCGTGTATTCTAGGGGTGGCTCACTGTGGTATAAATTCAGAGGTGACTGGCACATGGCCTCTAAGATGTGGTCAGATAGTTACCTCGGGTGGCACTACATAGTTACAATCGTTTACTGGCTAGGACTAACATTACTACCAATCCCTTACCTTATCTTTACCTATGGAAGATGGAGAACAATAGAAGAGATTTTAATTAAAGATAAAAAAAATGCAAGCAGAAGATTATAACAAAGAAGCAGAAGTCCTAAGGTTCCAGTACTTAATTCAGGCCTTGGAAAGAATCGAAAAGACTGGAGAGAAGACGGCTCTGGAAGTAGAATATACAAACGGGAAAGTTAAAAAACTAATCATCTCGATGGTGGCACTGTCTGCATTTTCTGTAGGGTTAGGTGTGGTAGAGGCAGGAAGAGTACTAGCCATATTCTTATAGAGGGAATCAAACACAGGGAGCCTCAGCAATAGCCTGAGACTTCTCTGTTTGCTTGAACAAACGAAGCAATGTTATTAAGTTATATTACAAAACATGAGTGAACAATTAAACCAAGAGTCCTCCCCAGAACAGAGAAGAAGAACAGCCAGTGTTGTCTTTGAAAACTTAGCAGAGTTCTTCTTTGAAAAGGTTGTGTTTTTAAACCTTCTGTTCTCAGACTTAGGAGGTGGAGGCACAACTTCACAGACAATCTTTGGTAAGGATTCTCGTATCATTGATACATCAGGAGGTTTTCTTATGAGGCCAGGTAGAACAAGCAGGTTCCGAGGTTCTATTTACCTAAGAAATCCAAACAACATGGAGGGATACATTCTTTCTCCCGCTGTTTTTGATTCGTTTTCTTTCCCAGCAAGCTTTACCTCTATGGATATACTAAGAGCTTACGCTGGAATTAAGATTCTAAACGGGCAGTTGTTTGCTGTAACTAAACAGGCTGGTGGTTCAGAAGAAGTTTTTCCCATAGACTATGACATTACAATGTTTGACTCGGAATACTCTGACACTTTCTTCCTAGAAATTAAACACTATGTCCAGTTCACAGAGATATTTATTAACAACCAATTCATGGGTAGCTTCTCGTCTAACATGGTAGGTACTTTTAATGAGATTAAAACTTTCTACTCATTCTTCAGTCCAGCCAGAAGCACAAGTGGGGCAAGAGCAAACATTGTTTGTGAGTACCTTCAATTTATACAAGAAAAATAACATATGGCAGATATAATTTTAAACCTAAGTGGTCAAGGGGGACTGGCCAACAACTTTGCTGGTGACACTGACATGGTAACGCCCCGACCTGAGATAAGAACAAATGTTCAGGAGGGACAATTGGCACAAGGAAAGTTTAACCCATACTTTCGGCAGGGCTACCTAGCTCCTGTAGTCACAAACTCAACAGTACTAACACTTGACGTAGCGCTTGACACAGTGCTGACATCTGAGGTGGTTGATACTGTAACTAAAGCTTTCTACTTTGCTGAGCAGGGAAGAAAGATTTACAAAGGAGACTCATTGTCTGACACCTCACTAGTAAATATAACAACTCTAGATACAGGCTTCAAAGTAAACGACCTAGAGATATACACAGTTAACGCTGAAAGAAAGCTGATGTATGTTTACACAAAAGATGAGGGGTTCTTTAGCTTGCGGGCACCGATTGTAGTTAGTTGGCAAATGCAGGCTGTTGAGATTAAACCTGATGGTGTTCTTCCTGTCACAATTGAAGGTACTTACTCAAACTACGGAACCTTTACAACTGACATTGATGTTATTGTACCAGCAAAAAATGGATGTGCTGCGATTGTTGAAATAAGAAACCAAAACGCAGCTCCGACTGCTGTTAATCTCGATGGAGTAGCAATGACTCTTGTTAGCACGGTAAGAAGGGGGGATTCAGGTGCAGACTTCTTTTGCACAACATACTATTTGGGAGACCTAACTCCTGGAACAAAGCCACTGGTTGTTACTGGGTCTTCTTCAAGCCCCGTAGTTACATGTACTCTTGTCTCAGAGGCAGCAGAAATAGCTGTCGACAGAGTTACTTCAACAGACGGTACTGGAACTGTGCCAGAAATAAAATATAAAACAATTGACAATGCTTTGTATATTGTTTCTGCTTTCAATTTTGGTTCGTACTATAACCTAAGCACAACAGCAACAGCAACAACATACACAGGTCAAAGGTCCCTAACTAGTTCTGATGGCTTTGCTCTTGGGCTTGGAGACGGGGGAACAAAACTCTATGTAGACGGAGGGGGCAGCTTTCCCTTTAGTATTTTCCAGTATAACTTATCATCAGCTTATGTAATGACTTCAGCAGCTTCTGCCAGTAAGTCTTTTGTATACACAGGAACTGTTCCTGGAAGACTCGGAGGTATTAAGTTTAGTCCTGATGGATTGAACCTGTACATTAGAGAATTTTCTGGTAACTCTATCTTCTATCACCTAAATCTCTCTACCGCCTGGGACATATCAACAGCATCTTTTTCTGGAGACACCCTTGATAACACTGAATATGGTAGCACGGGGTATAGTTTTGATTTCTCAAAAGATGGACTGAGAATCTATGCAGCCGAAACGGTTCAAGGAGTTGCCAACATACACAACATCGTTATGTACACCCTTACTACTCCATGGGATATTTCAACAGGAACTTATACAAGTAGGTTTGAAACTCTAGGTAACAGTACTTATTCTGTTGCTCTTGGTGATGAGAATAATCTCTTGTACACTCTAAACGGAAACGACGACACTGTTACACAATGGTATTTTAATCCTTTCTTTCCAAATGATGTGACCAAGCTAAGGAAGTCAGGCCAGACCAGGTTTGCCGCAAGTTCTGGCTTTGATTTAATTGTACAACCAGACAGAGGAAGTCTATATTATAGAGATAATACTAATGGAGATATCTACACCTTAAACGTGGTGACAACTAACTCTGCTGAATTTATAAATTCACAGAACTTTATCTATGATAACGAGAGCGACTTCCCCAAATTCAAAGCTGCGATTGTTGGGCCTTCTCAAATAGTAGACATTGGACACAGTAATCTGACAGGCACCCTCAATACCAACACCTCTTACCTATCAGATACTTTACAAACTACCATTCCAACAAAGGCAGACTATAACTTTTTGAGAGTTGCTGACAACGGGTTTGCCTACTTGTTTGCACAGAATGCAGTCCACAAAATAGATGGTGGTATCACTGGCGGAAAAAATGGTCTTATAACTAAGAATGTTTTATTGTTTCCAGAATACTTTACCATCACAGACGCTGTAGATTATAGAGCTTCACTGTATATGGCGGTGCAGCAATATCCTCTGTCATCAGCCAACACAATCAACTCTACTTTTTCAGGTCAGTGCTCAATAATTATTTGGGACAGACAGTCAACCCAACTAGGTGGAGTAACTACGATTGAGATTCCAGGTGTAAAAGAAATCAAAAAGATTTATAAGTCACCTGACGGATTGATAAAGATAATTACAATCAGCGATAACGGTCTAACAGAAGTAAGAGCCTTCGGTTACAATGATAGTGGAGGAGTGACCTTCGCAGTTATAAAGACATTAGGAATCGGAGCATACCCTGCATTTCCAGATGGAGTAAGCATAGCAGGAGACAAAGCAACCTGGCTCGCTAACGATGGTAACATCTACTGTGAGAAAGGAGGAGCCGTTACTCAGTTGTTCTCAATTGAGGCACCAGGAGTTACAACCGACAGCCTTGTAAACAACATTAAGTCGGGTGCACTTATCTACGGTTCGGATGTCGAGGTCGCAAGCAATGGATATAGAACAAACAAGCAGGCCTTTACATTTTCTTACCAAGACAGTGGTGGTCTGGCTGTTAGAAAGATTTATCCATTCGACTTAACCAACGGTAGTAACACTGCCCAGTTATCAGGACAGGGAGATGTGTATTCAGGAGTTACTCTTATCCCAACAGGCTCAAGCATTAAAACTATCCGAATATACAACGCCCCTACACAGGGCACAGGAGACACTGTGGTGGCCACTGTTAAGGTTTACTTCAACCAGGGTACCTCAGCTACCTCTCCTGACGGAATGACAAAGAGTATCTCAATGGATGAAGCAAGAAGAGGCTACGTTGACTTCAAGATTAACAAGCAATACGTTCACGCTATTCAAATAGAAGTTGAGTGGGCGACAGCCATCCCCTTGGGGGAGAACACCTACCTACCCAGTGTAGCAATTATTAACAGTGACGATACAAGAACCTTATCAGCAGATAACGGATAACATATGAATCTATTAGACATATTCAAAGACGTAAACTCCTTCATTGGAGACAGCAGCAATGACAGGATTAGTGCAAGTGACCGCTATCTTGCTGCAACAGAGGCAACCGCTTGGCTACTAGAGGAGCTAGGCAACGAACACATGGTTGACAGAGTGGAGATTGAATACCTCCCTACTGTGACATGGTACAAGGTTGACAACCTTACCCCCTACTTACTTACCGCTGGTGAGTTGAGTTTCAAGGAGGACGAAACTAACACGGGTGACTTTACTAGAGTTGATTCAAGAGAGCTTTCTGGAATGAGTCAAGGGAGACTAGCCTTTGCAATTGAAAGATATGATGGTAGTTCTTACATGGGTATTAACATCCCAGAGAATTCAAGCTACCCTCATCGAGACCTGATTGAGTTCAACCTAACAGATGGACTTACATACACAGGAGTAAATGCAGAGAACATTGTAAAAGAAAGGGATGCTGTAAGCTTCGACATGACCGCAACAGGTCAAGGAGCAACAGGTCTTACGACAACTACAGAAGCTATTGACCTTACAGACTTCAGTGATGTAGGAGTTCTTATCCTAGAGGTAGAGATTCCAGACATCACAGATGTCAACTCAATCTCAATAAAGTTCGGTGCCGATGTATCGAGTAACTACTTCTTAGCCTCAGCAGCACAGGACGCTAACGGAAACTCTTTAGTAGAAGGAGTCAACACAGTAAAGATTAAGTGGTCAGACGTGTCAACAGTTGGTTCACCAGACGTTGCTAGCATTACAGCTTGGGGATTCTTCATTAACCATGAGACTGACAAGGCTTTGACTGACAAGTTTAAGCTGTCAGACTTACGGATTGCTAAACCAATCTACCTAAACTTTAAGTACATTTTCTATCGGGTAGGTCAAAATGCAGCGGGTGCTGACATCATTGAATTTACTGCCGACACTGACGTACCATTCTTTATTGAAAGATACCCACAGTACAAGTTTGCTGTAGCACACAAGGCTGCTGCAAGATTGTTCAAGGGTATGAGATTATTCCAAGAAGCTGGCACAGAAGAGAGGGATGCGAGAGAGGCCCTCGTTCGTTACCGAAAAAACTTTAAGGTAGAAAGAGACATGGGAAGCTCTGCCTTTAAGGTTGCAGGTATCAGCTTTAATAGAAGAAGAATTAGAAGAGGATAATAATAATTTATGGACCCAGAAAGAAAAGTTACAGCAGAAGGTAGGGCGGCAGCAGAGCGCATTCGTGCAGCAAGAGCAGCCAGAAACGCAGAGACATCAGGTTCTACCACTCCTGCTGCACCAACTGCACCAATAGTAGACAAAGCAGACCCTCTGATTTCAGCTCTGACTGACAGACTTGAAAGACAAGGGCGGGGCATCTCATCCTCATCTTCTTCTAACATACAGAATACAATCAATGAGTCTATCGCAGGATTGGAACGGGCAGGAGAGTCTACCTTCAACAGACTACAGTCAGAGAGGGGTAGAGAGATGGGCTTTGCTCAGGACAGGGCAGGTGCTAACTTTACCAGTGCTCTAGAAGGACGGTCAGGTTTCGCTACCCAAACAATAGCATTTAGAGAGCTTACTGAAACAACTGAAAAGTCTCTTCGAGACCTGGACGCAAGATTCCAAGAGTCCATTATGGCCAATGATGCTACAACCGCAACAGGAATAGCAGCGCTACGTCTTGAGAAACTTAAGTTTCAGCAACAAGAAGAACAAAGCTACTTCAGTAACTTAATTTCTATTGCTGGTCTTGAGGAACAAAGGGCTGGAAGAATGCAAAGTGCTGAACAGTTCCGTTCAGGTCAAGACCTGAGTGCTCAACAGTTCCGTTCTGGACAAGAGCAAGAGATGTTCATGTTTGATAAGAGAGTTAACAACGAGGAGCGAATGGCAATGGCAGATGTTGCGAGTAGATACGGTATTTCTCTAACAGAGACTGATACTTTAGAAACAGTAATTAGTAAAGCTGCTCCGTTCATTAACGACAAGCAAGTTCTTGAGCTTGAACAACTTAGTTCCAGCATTGCCGAGAACAAGGCTCAGACTCAGAGAGCACTAAGAGGGGACACTACTGTAGCAGACAAGGGTATGACCCAAGCTACAGCAGACTCCCTAGCTATGGCTTACATTAGTGGTATGCCAGAGGTAATCAACGGAATCAAGTCACCTGAGGACTCAGCTATGTTAATCAACTCTATCCAAAGAATAACAAGAGAGGGTAATGACGAGCTTCGTTCTCTTGCTGGACAAGCAACAAGTGCAGAGGAGTTTTCTAATTTAGCAAACAGTTCCGACATGTTGTTTACTCAAGGACAGGTGGATGCAGTATCTAACTCGTTCGTAGGTGATTGGGCAGATGCCCGAGCAGCAGCTAAGAAGGCAGAAAGAAGTAAGAAAATAAAGGATAGCGCTAGAGATAACCTTATCTTCGGAGGATTCTAATTAGAAGTTTAAATAAAACAAAATGGCAATAATTCCAAATAACAGCAGACAGGACGGTGGTCTTGGCTCAGGCCTAGGGGGGTTAGGAGGAGGCTCTAACCAAATAACATCTGAAGACCTCGTAAACATTGCCCGCCTTAGGGGTGGTGCAGTGGGGGAGGTGGCAGAAAACCTCTACAATCCGAAGACTTCTTTCTTTTCAACGATAAGTAGTTCGGGTCTCAATGCTCTGTCTAAAACAATTGATGTTCTACAGACAGGTTTGTATGGTGTGACTGGTGCTCTATCAGACGACTATACAATCCGTGAAGCTATTGCTAAAGGTGTTACTCCATCAGAAGCCTTCATGAAAAGACTTGACCCTGACGCTACACGTGGAGAAAAGACGGTTGACTTTGTAAAAAGATTTGCTTTAGACACACTGCTTGACCCACTAACCTACGTTACATTCGGTGCATCAACAGGTGCACTTGGTGTTACAAAAGGTTTGAAACTCACCATCGGTGCCAAGGCAGCGAAGGAAATGGGAAAGAGAACAGTTAAGCTTGCTGGTGACAATGAATCAGCCGTTGCTTTCCTGAGTAAGGAGGGAGAGGAGCTGGCCCAAAGATATGTTAAGGCACAGTCTGACGGACTAAGACACACCAATCTTATCAACGAGAGGGTAAGACGTGTGAACGAAGGCTACTCACCAGAAGAGGCCTTTCGACTGGCAAAGAAGAACGACGACGAGATGTCAGACTTCATGATTAGAGAGGCTCTTGACAAACCCCTTGACCCTCAGTGGGCAGCCAAGAGAATGAGCAAGCTACTTGAATACAAACCACACCTAGCAAAGACGTTGCTGGACAAGGGGGGTATCAAATTCTTTGGTATGTCAATGCTATCAAGTCAGAAAATAAGCACGGTGGCAGGGTTAATCCCTGGTAGTACACTGTTAGACAATGCAATGACCCCAATTAGAAACACGGTGCTTCCTTTGTTCAATAGAAATTATACTTCTTCTGGTAGACTTCCAGAGGAAATCATCAAGCTGGAGCAGAAGGTTCGTAACATGGCTGAAACGCAGAAGAACCAGATGATTAAGGCTCTACCAAGAATCTATAAGAAACTAAACATCACAGCTAATGAATCCAAATTTATTACCGCTGCTGTTGAAACTGGCATTATGCCTTTGGATGCTAAAGCCTCTGATGTTTGGAAGGCTGTCAACGGCATTATGCCTGACAGCGGTACGATTAGACCAGAGGTCTGGACAGGTGTAAGAGAAATTCAGGGTCAGCTAAAGAAGAACATGCGTATGCTGAGAGATTCAGGTGCTCCTGTATCTTCCTACATGAACTACTTCCCTCACTACCTTGTAAAGAACAAGGACATCAATGACCTAGCTTTTCTAGGCAAGGGAGGTAACAAGTACGTTGCCCGTGGAGAAAAGGAAGCAAGAGTGTTCTCTCTAATTGACGAAAAAACTGGAGACAGAATGAGTGTTGCCGTAGATAAGATGTCTTCAGCAGGCGATGAGATAACTGCACGCACAATCAAGGAAGGTGTTGAGTCAAGGAAGAAGTTCCGATACATCAGAGAGATTAAAGACTCAGCACAGATAAGAAAGATTGCCAATGAGAAGGAGGAGGCTCTTAAAAAAGAGATGGCCAAAATCTCAGCAGAAGCTGTGGCCCTAAGGGGTGCAGCGACAACCTCTATTGCTGCTCAAACCACAGACCAAATTGTAAAGAGGATGAAAGATGTCACGGGGATTGACAAAGCAGACAAAGAGGCTATTACTGAGGCTGTATCCAAGTACATCAAGGATACAGACATTGATAGTCTTGTTACCCAGAGAGTTAGAAACTTCTACAAAGATGGTATCAAGCTCAGGGGTGGAACAACTGTCAGCAACGACGAAGTTGAGGACATAATTGCTGCACTGTCTGCCCAAAAGGTCATGTCTAAACAGCAAGGCAAGCAAGTACTGTCTCAGGTTAACAAGGTTCTGAACGCAAAGCCAAGACTACCACACAAAGGTTTCGCCAAGATGACAGACAAGCAAGTTGTGGATGTCCAAGCAAAAGAATTGATTGATAGTCTTAAGAAAGAAATCAAGGACACCAGAGCTAACGTGGTCAAGGAAGGGATTGACGCTAAGAGTCTTGATGGTTTGCTAGAGCAGGTGGTTGCGAGAACAATGAAAAGTCCTGGAGCATTAAGAAGTGTCATTGACAGTATCATTAAGAACAAGCAACTCTCTACAGATTTGTTTGATGAACTTAACGATGTCCAGAATGCCTTGAAGATGGACCTACAAGACATTGACGGCATGGGTGGTCGCCTAATGGATGAGGTTTCAGGTAAGATTTACACCAAGGTAAGAGCCCTGATACCAGAAGCTAGAGATTTAGGATTTGAATTCTCTGATGACTCCCTTACTGTTGCCATGCTTGCATCTGACGATGCTATTAAAGTGTCTACTAGTAGGTACTTTATTAAAGAAGTTATGGAACAGTTCGGAGTATCTCCAGAGATGGCAAGAGAGGGTTACATTCCCATGTCAGACATAGGGATTAAGCTAAACAACGGTGACCTTTCTAACTACATGACTAACAAGCGGGGAGAAGAGCTTCTCTTTCACCCTGATATTGTCAAGCATGTACAAGAATTTACCCAACACCTGTCTAATGATGACAGTATTGGTAAAGTTATGGATGCCTACGACTCAGTACAGAACTACTTCAAGGCTTCTGTTACTGCTATATGGCCAGCCTTCCACGGAAGAAACGCATTGTCTAATGTGTTCCTAATGTATAACGATATCGGTCTTGAGGTACTCAACCCCGCTATGCACGCAGCATCTGCTAACATGATGAACCTAGAAAGGGTTACTTGGCAGCTAAAGGATGACGTTCTAAAGGGTAAGGCAACTTTTGCTGACATCACAGCACACAACATGAAGCAGGTTTTCACTGACAACAGTGGTTACAACTGGACATGGGGTGAGATGCGACACGCTATCATTGATAACGTGGTTGCTTTTAACCCAAGAACATTGGGTATGGTTGACCAGAAGGTATTCAATAAGAATGAGGTGGCTGAGTACACAGAAGAACTATTCGCTACTGGAGCTAAGAAAGTAAAACAAAGGTTAAGTAAAGTTAACCCGCTGTCTACTAGAAACATAGCCATCCAGGGAGGATTTAAGGTAGGTCAAAGTATCGAGGACTACTCACGTACCCTTGGTTTCCTTGCCAACCTTAAGAAGGTAGGTGACCCCATGCTTGCAGCTCAGAGAATGAAGTTGTCACTGTTTGATTACAACAACTTGTCAAAGTTTGAGCAAACATTCATGCGTCGAATTGTTCCTTTCTATACCTTTACAAGGAAGAACTTAGAACTACAGGCCAGAACACTGCTTACTAACCCATCAAGAATTGTACAGCAGGTGAGGGCAGTTCAGACTATGTCTGATGTGTTCGGAGCAGATTCACTCACAGAGGAGGAAAAGGAAAAGCTACCCGACTGGGTAAGGTCTGGGTATGACCTGGTAGTAGGCCGTGAAGGTTCTCACATGACCCTGCTGAAGACGCTGGGCTCTCCTCTTGAGGAAATTGTCAGCAGAACAGGGGCACAGGCTAACCTCGGGTCTATCTCTCCTCTTGTTACCAAGCCGTTCGAGCTAATGTCAGGGTACTCTTTCTTCTATGGAAAGCCTATCTCTGAGATTACTCAGGCGGATGCGTTCCAAAGAGCACCAGGTTGGATGAAAGACTACATCGGATTTACTGAGGTAAAATATACAGACAAGGAGGGAGTAGAGCAAGTGTACTTCACAGCTCTAAGACCAGAGAATATGTACAACCTCAACAGTATGCCCGCAGTTGGTAGATTCTTTTCAGAAGCTAATCGTATTGATAAGTCAGAAGGGGGGACAGCCAAAGCTCTTAACCTATTCTTAGGTATCGGTACTGTGGATGTAGACTTAGACAGAGAAGCTCAAAGGAAAGAAGAACAGATGCAGAAAGAACTGGAGAATATCCTAGACCAAGCAGGTCTGGGCTACACCTTCAGTAGATTCAGTCTTAACGACGAAGGCAAGGAACTTGCTCAGTAACTAGACATAATAAAAAGCCCCTCAATTAGAGGGGCTTTTTATGTACCTGATACGAAGTACCTGATTAGTATTTAAACGCCTTAGAAGGGCTTCTAGACCCCTTTAAAGGGCTATAGGGACTGGGACAGCTTAAGCACTGGCACTCCATCCTCTAGTACTGCGGTTAGTTCGTAACCATAGTCATCAAGGAGGTCCATTACTTTTAGCATTAGCTCCATCTCGTTCTCCTCCTGGAGGTCTAGCTTCTTCTGCTCATCTGGGTAGATGTTCTTTGTTTTTGACATAGGATTAAGATTATATTTTATATAGTAAGGTTTCCTGGCATTGTACCAAGCCACCTGAGGGTTAGGCAACACAGTACACATCTTCTGACCTCATGATAAGATACTCGATTTCGTTGTGGGTAATCTTTACGTGGGAATATTTACCGAAGAAGATTACATCTCCCTCTTTCATGTTGTCCACAGTATCCCCTACCGATACAACAAGACCAACTCCTGGTCTATCCTCGAACTGGCTACTCCTGCTGGTAACGCCAGTCTCTTTGATTTCTGTAGGTACAACCACAATCCATTCACCAATTGTTTTATGATTGTGAATCTCCAGCAGCTCCGACTTTTTCTCCAACTCCTTTATCTTCTGTTGTATCTGTTGATTGGTTAGCATCGTTAGTTTGATTATCTGATACAGGTTCCTCCTTAGTACTCACCAACCTTACGGCAGCGTACGTACCTTGGATACTTCTGTTCATGAATGGCTGTAAGGCCATCTCATTCTTAATAAGAATCTTTTCTATTTGCTCTGCTACTTTTTTTACTTTGCTGTCTTCTTTCATATAGATTAAATTAGTCTTCTTTTTTAGTAGTCTTGTTGCCTTTCTCGGATTTTTACTCTGTTCTTTTCCCTGTACTGCCTGTGATATTCCTTTCTAACCTCTGGGTCTTTATAGGGCATCAGGACTAATCTTTTTTCTCTACCCGATTGACAATAAAATATCCTGTTGTAAGGATGGCAATAGCAACACTGAACGCATTGATAACTGTGTACTTAAACACATCGAATGGCTCAACGACACCGTCATCTGCCAGGTTGGAGAATTCTTCGGTGCGTGCATTGTAACCTACCTCTGGTCCATACTTACTCTGGTCAAAGTCCAAGCCACAGTTCTCTGCAATCTGTTTGATTGATGCGAGACCGAACTCTTGTCCTGTATTAGACAGGTTTCTAGTTGACGCAAAGAGAGTTAGACCTCCGCCAGTGACAACACCAGACCTAAGGGCAGAACGAGTAGCGTTGATAGCATCTTCGTACCGATAGATAAGCTCCCTCATCTCTGGACCTGTTGGTGCACTAACCTCCAGCGTTACAGTACCCGCAGTCAGAGAGGCCAGTCTTCTGGATAGTTTAGTATCCTCTGGTGTCTCTTCCTTCTTAGCTCTAACGTCAGCAATCAGCATTGATAACTCTGGGTTTGCTTTCTGGTCAGATACAAAGATAGACTTGGCCCCCAATGAGTACACCCTTTCTGCCATCGTATAGTACGAAGCGTTAAGCTTACCCTTGAAGCTACCAATCTTCTCTGATACAACAGTAGCACCGAGGTAGGTAGCTAGGTCATAAATCTGAGTGAAGTCATTGTCAGGGGTAGTCATCTTAATCAATAGAATGTTCAAAGGAACATCCTTGTCCATGTGCTGGCTGATTAGATAGCCCTTTGATTCTCCCGCAAAGTCTCTTGCTACGATGATAAGGTCTCTGACACCGAACTCGTAGGCTCTCTCTAGTATTTCTCTACACTCCTCGATGTGATACAGTTTCTTGTCAGTAACGAACACATGAGGGTTGTTGAAGTCTGCCTTACCTTGACCCACGTTGCCCAGGATAGGGTCAACCATTGGCTCGTCTAGGTTATAGCCTGTGTCTTTGATGATGCGTGTCTTCTGAGACTTGCTCTCATTGATGAACACCATACCGTCGATACCCGCTGTGTCTGTGATGTCTACCACATTGGCAGCCAGCACCGCGTCACCACCTGATGAAATCATAGCGACATCTAGCAGGGTAGACTCAGTAAGCTCTCTCTTCAAAGGCTCGGCTTTTTCTAGGATTTTATCCTTGAGTTCAGTGAACTCCTTCTTTAGTTTCATGGGCTTAGTGCCTGACGCAATCATGTTAAGTCCCATGTGAACCAGCTTCTGCGTGAGTAGAATGGTGGATGATGTACCATCACCAGCCAATTGGTTGGTGGACAGTGAACCATACTTAACCATCTGGATGATTGTATCCTCTACCTCGTCCTCAGAGTCGATTAACTTTGCAATGTTAGCACCATCGTTAGTGATGAGGGACACGAGGTCTTTATCAAACATAACATTATTTCCTAGAGGTGTCAAGGTCTGGATGACAGGCTCTGCAATTCTGTCAACTGCTCTCCGTACAACTTCTGGGTCAAACTTCTTTATAATCTTTGTCATTATTTCATTCTGTTACCTGATAAAAACGATGCAAGTTTAGCCTTAAGTTGGTTTAACAACTCAGTAAGGGAGCGAATCTGGAACTCATCGGTAAAGTAATCGTCTGGTAGATTTCTGCCGTGACAGGTCTTGGTTGAGTATTTCCTATGAGGGTAAGTAGTAATACCAGGGTATGCCTTCTGAAGCTTACGGTGCAGGGTGTACCATGATTTCATTTGTGCACGTGTCGGCATAGTCAAGTCGAAGTTGCCTGAAAAACAAACTCCAATAGAACTTCTGTTCATACCACGTGTATGTGCACCCTCCTCACTGTTACTTCTTGTTTGTGTAACCTTACCATTCCTTTCAATCACGTATTGATATCCAACCCAGTAGCCTAACGTAGACCTGAAGCCAGGCCAGCGGGCTCGGTGCCAGATGTCGATATCTGCAACCTTGGCCTTGGATGAATCAGCAAGAGGGAAAGCGTCTGTACCTCCTGTGTGGTGAGTGATAATTACTTTAGGGACGTTGATAGCCGTCATAATTTTTAGTTAAAATATTAAGTTGTTTCTCTGTCTTGTCTGTTAAACTGTTGTAGTACTCTGTCATACCATCAATGTATGGTACGTCTAGCTTTATACTTAATCTCTTGTCAAGAATTATATTCTCTACAAACTTATTGCCAAATCTTTTTTGTAATGCCAGTGTGTACTCAGCCCCTGCACCGTTACGGAACAGGTTACATGTGGCACACTGATTAAAAACATTACGCAAGTCGTATCTTAGGAACCCACCGCAAGATGAGGAGGGTATGAAGTGACCGCCATGTTTGTTGGCACCCACTAACCCTTCAACTCCACAAGATATACACACGGGCCCATCCCGTATGTCCAACAAAACTTTGAGTGATTTCCAAAGCTTTGTCTTGGCTTTTGCTAGAGGAGTCTTAGACTTCTTTTTAATAGCAGTCTTTCTCATAGCTTATTTATTGTACCTTTTTATTTTTTCTAGAATCTCACTAGCTTGACGGTGGATTGAGTGATGGTCTCCTGCTATACCGTCGATGGTAAAGTCAGGCTCGAAAGATTCTTGTTCAGTCTCTGATGGGTGAGTACCACCTGAGGTTACGTCTGACTTATTTACTCGAACAACTACTCCACCCAAACCGATAACGGCAGCCAGCTCATTCTCAAATCGTACGTCGTCGGCTACGATGTCCCCTTCGACAGCGTCTGCTTTAGCAAACCATTTGTCGACCCAATAGTTGTCATTATCTTTTCTTCGCACATCAGTACCATAGTTCTGCATCAACCTCCGCATGACGGGTGGCTTCTCCTCGAACAGTCGGTCAACTGACATGCTGTATAAAATACTTAGCTCTTCTAGAGTCTCTACAAAGTTCTCTCGCATCTCTGCGATAAGTGAGTCCTTAAAGTTAACTCTAGTAAAGCCGTGTTCATTGTACAAGTAAGAAGCGAAGACGCTCTTGCCTGAACCCTTGAATCCAAATGCACCTACAACCATATTATTTTACAATTACTTTGGTACCTTTGATGAGTTCTCCTTGTGACCACTGGCCACAGGATGTATTCTTACACTGATACCTCTGATAAGAACGTGTCCTTGAGTGGGCTGTGCCACGCTTCATCGTGTCAGAACCACAGGCGGGACACTGGTGTGTAGTTCCATCGTACACGTTACGATTAGGATTACCTGTGTGCCACCCTCTAAGGGTGAGATGTACTTTCTTTGTTAGGGCAACATCTTGAATGTTGTACACCTCCATCTGCCTAAGGGCTGTAGCGTCCCCTGCCATACAATCAAACCACAGTTGCATACCTGTCGGTAGCTTGCGGTCATTGAACATAATCTTTGCTAGGTAGTCCAGTTTGTTTTGTGTAAACTTAAAGTATCTACGTGCCAGCTTGAGTGTGTCTACTGATTTGTATGGGGTGGGTGGTCTAAGCCCGTGTCTTAAGAAGAACATGTTGGACATCTTAATGTCAAACTTATCACTGTTGTGACCCACGATTACGTCAGCCTCATCGAACAACTTCCATAGTCGTCTAGTTAACTGCTTTTCCGTCTGGGTTCTTCGAGAGAACACTTGTATTGGTTCGTCATCGAACTGATATGCAAAGCATAAGAGTCGAGTGTCTTCTTTTACATCAAGAATATTTACTTGATATGTACCGAAACTGTAGCCCAAGATGGGTGTGGTCTCGATATCAAAATACAATGTTTTCATAATATATAAATTTTTCTAGTGGTCAGCCTAAGACACAGGTTGCTGGGAAGTAAAGACCCTTTGCGTTTTTATTTTAAAGTCGTGAGAACGTCCACGATTTCTACTACTTACCTGTACCTTAGGCCAACCACTAGGGTTAGCCCCCCTCTACTACCCTACTGAATAGAAACCTAATAGTCTGCTGTAATCTTTAGAGATAGTTCTCTCCGTCTTCTTACATGTCTTGAAATTAGTCTCACTAATTGTCAAGCTATCCTCCGACTCATGTGTCACCACTGCGTAGTGATGTACACCTGATGAGGGGTAGTAAAATACTGCCACCTCACCTGACTCAGACAGGTTATTAAGTATCGTCTTTGTTCTGGGTAGGTCTGTAAATGTTTGCTTAACATAAGCATAACAGTTACATAGAACAGAAATAGAGGGAGCGATAACCTCCTCTTTAACCTCTTCTATAATTGGTGTTTTGATTTGTATAGTAATCGTCTCTACCGATTCATAATTGTATTCGTATGTAGGAACCGTTGAGCCACCGTGTACGCTCAACATTGTTACCATTGTTACTAGTATTTCTACTATGTTATAAGATATAAGCTTTGGCTTAATGCCCACCACACTGATGCGTGATTACAAGCTATCCCGAGGGAAGCAGGAAAAGTACAAAACTTCTAGGCGACCCAATATCTAATGGGTAGGCACATCACTGAGGGTTTTAAGTTCTGTGATATGCTTTGTCAGTCTGCCAGGAGTCGAACCTGGGCTTCACCCGTCCAAGGGGCGTATGCTACCGTAACACTTCAAACTGCTTCGGAATTTTCAAGAGGGTTAACATGTATTCTCTCGATGGGACCTAGAAAACCTTTGTGAGGGAGGATGGAATTGAACCATCTTCTCCAGCTTATGAGGCTGGCGAGACACCATTTCTCTACTCCCTCATGCTGCCAACTTAATGGCTGTGGCTGTACATCACCACACACGCAGCCCTATGTTTCGCTTGTATCAGAGGCGTGGAACTCAGTAATCATTTGCTACCAAGCAGGTACATACGTACCATCTGCTAATGCGCATCTCCAAGGAATCGAACCTTGTCTTCTGGGTTTGGAATCCAGAGCACTACCATTTATACTTAAGATACATCACCACGATGCAAACGGGTTCTAGAATCCTCTCGTGGCCATGCGGAAGATGAGGGGCTTGAACCCCCAAAGCCTTACGGCTTACAGTTTTCAAGAATGAAATCATACTGTTGCAATAACCATTCTGCCAATCTTCCGTGGGGTGTGTTGCTATGTCTAGCGTTAGCTGTGTCCTTTCTATCTCGGACTGACGCTGTGGCATCCCGTATTGTAGTTTTCGTCAGAGTCCCGTAGGATACTCGTCTTTACTTTTTCAGCTATGACTTGGCTAACATACACACCTTGTACATCTAGTAGGAATCGAACCCACATCATAGGGATAGAAGCCCTGTGCACTGTCCTTTGTGCTATAGATGTAATAAAAGGGGAACGAGTGTGCTCCCCAGTTACAAGAGTTAAGTGAGTTTAGAGCCTAGGGCGCTAATCTGTGCACGGTCCACATTGAAACCGTGTCCGTCTTTTCTCTTGTGGTCTTCACAACAGTAGGGCTTTCCTAAGTGGTGAATGATTTCGGCTTTGGGTTTGAGGGCGTGGCACCAAGTACACCTGTAGTGTGCGTTGAAGGGCTTGTCCTTAACACTCATGGTAGCGCACTGGGTTGGGGGAAGATTGCTCTACCCACAAATCACGGCAGTCGTGAGAGCAGAACACATCGTGTACTGTCTCCGTGCTGGTTGTATATTCTCCTGGCACTCCCTCTGATTGAGGGAAAGGGCCAGAGTTGCACTGACCACAGGTTGTCCTTCCAAACAATTCATCGTCAGAAGGTGGTAGGTCGAGGGGGAGTTGTGTTGCCATAACACTTTCCTTTCAGGAATTGTCTCCAGAACATACGAACTGGCTTGGTAACAAGCCTGCGATTCTTGCGCTTGCGAAGTTGAGACTTCGTCACTTTGTACTTTGGTCTCACGGTCACCTCCAATGAACATCTGCTAAGGGATACTTAGCCCAGTTACTTTACTGGTAAGGGACCCCGATAAACCATCTACATATCGGTCTGTATGGTGTAGTCGAATCCCTTACCAACAAACTAATGTTGGATTTAATTGTCAAAGAACTATACTGAACTGATACTAGTATATCACACTTGCTAAGATTTGTCAAGTCTTACGACTCTAACTCTAATACTTCCATCTCTACTTTCTCCCACAACTCATCAGCATCTAGCTTGAATAGGTCTAGACCCTCGACTGTCCAGCCCTTGTTGATAAGGATGTGAGCATAGAAACTAAGTTGCTTCTGATACTCTAGCATCTTGGGCTTCTTAATCTCTGTGTTTGATTTATAGTCCTGCACTCGACACACCATCTTAGCTTCGTCCACGATAAACAATCTGTCAATCGTACCTGCCATACCATTAGCCACGTCAGTGACCACCACCTCTGACAGTGCAGTGTCTCCGAACTTATCGACAAAGTCTAGCACTAGACGCTTGAGGTATGGTTGTTTTGGCAGGGCATAGTTTTCATCTGACTCAGTCACCTCCATAATCTTCTTACCTTCTACGTGGTGTAGGTGGTACATCTCCAGGGCTTTGTGAACTGCGTTACCAAGGTCAAGGGAAGCTCCTCCCTTACGTGACCACATGTCTTCGATGTTCTCTTCTGATACACCCCACTTTGCGGAAGTCTTAGGTAGTATCATGTCCTTAGGGAACACAGGTGAGTGCATGGCTGCGTACTTAGAGCCTGACAATAGCACCTTACCACTGAGGTCAGTGTAGATATGCTTGTCTTCATTCCAGATTACCTCCTCATCTGTGAAGGAGGTAATCTTTACGCCACCCACTGCCTTGTCTTGCATAGGCTTGTCTCCGTACCTATTCCACAATGAGGCCAGAGTCTCCATAGCTACCCTCTCATCGTCTGATGATTCAATAGTAAACGTAGGACGGATGTTGCCGTACTGTCCACTTGGGATTGTTGCTTCTATTTTATAGTCCATGTTGTTTGTGGTTTTGTAGAACGAAATCGTTCAGCTCTGATATAATCTCTGCGTTCTGCATCTGGCAGAAAGGCATAGGCATTGCTGTGTCTAGTACCTCTGATAGAGACATGTCAGGTAAGCATTTCCATGCTGCCCGTAATGCCTCCAGTGTTCCGTCGATGTCTTGCTCATCGTACTCCTGGTAGTCTTCTTCTCTATCGTAATCCATCTTGAATTTGTTTCAGTCCTTCTAATACTTCGTCTTCATACACACGCTTGATGTTTCCAATCTCATTACGCTTGATGATTTCGTATGTGTAGGTACGCTCCTGCGAGCCTGTCTTCTCATCCTGTATCAACTCTTTGAAGTCTGTAACAGATAAGGTCTGGGCACTACCAAGTAGTTCCATGTCTACCTTCTTTGTCATCATCAACTTCATTGCGTGATGGGATGGAAGTTCGTCCACCTCTAGCAGTCCGAACAGACGTGACATTTTGATGAGACCCTCTGCCTCACTGACACTGAAACCAATCTCGGGTGATTTAACCATGTCAATAAATGTATCTGCGAACCCGTCATAATCTTTAGTCTCCTTAGAGTGTGCGAAGGCATCACCTAAGTCAAGGAGAAACCTGCGGTAGGCCTTGGCTAGTTCTTGTAGTTCTTGCATATTACCATTTAACTTTATCTGCCCAATAAGCTGCCGACATCTTTCCTTTCTTAATGTTCTTGGCATGTCGAGCCTTAAAACTTTTCTGCCTTGCTTTGTCTTTAGTCGTGGATGGACTGCTGCCAGCACCCTTGACACCTTGCTGCCCAAAGCGGATGAGTTTAATTTTCTCACCCACCTTAGCTAGGACAGCGTGACTCTTGTTTGCACCAGGAGTTTTCTTTGGTTTGTTATACCCACTAAATTTTTCTCCTCGGTAGTCTATCATCTTAGAAATCGTCAAGGTCTACCTCTTCATCATCTCCAAAGTCTCCTGCTCCTTCTTTGGGTGCTGGTGTTGGTGTACCCTTACGTACCATTACTTCAATACCTTCGGGTAGTTTGAAGTTGACAACTTCCTTGTCACTTCCATCACGTGCCTTAACTACTTTCTTAATGACAAGTAGGTTGACGACATCACCTTCATCCCAGCCATCTGTGACACCCGCAACAGAGATGCCATTTAACCAGCGGTCATCCTTGTCGAACTCAGTGCCGTTGATGTCTGTTAGTGTGTCTTCTAGTGGTGCAATGCCTAGACTCTCGAAGCTATAGGCTTTACCAGTCTTCTTACTGATTCCTTCTCGTAACTGTCTGTTTACTTTTGCGATAGTTATCCTCATATACTATTTGTTATTTAATTCTTTTATTTTAATGTAGATTTCTTTTCTTTTGTTTTTGATTTCCTCACCAAGCTTTTTACTTCCAGTAGAACGGTCTATTGTCTTCTCGAATTTAATAGCAAGCTCTGCTTGGTTCTTTTTTATCCTGAGGTGTGGCAGTATGTCAGAAATAAACCTCTGATATTTACACACAGCCCAGGTGTACGCCTGTGTGTGGTTGTCTTTATACTTATTCTTAGTATGTATATTCCCACCATACTTTTCTTTGAGGCTGTTCAGTATTTCTAAGTTTGTATTAGACACACTAACCAGTAAGGTGTACACTCCATTCCTACCTGGGGAAACGTTTACACATCCTTCTCCATCAAAGAAACCTGCTGCATACTCAGGACTAATCACGGATTGTAATTTTCATAATTAAATATATTTTTTAAGTTCTTGTAAAGCTTCTTGGAATGTAGCACCCAACCTCATAACAAAGTCTACGGTGTTACCTCCTGCACCACACCCAAAGCAGTGGAATCCTCCTGTTGGAAACAGGTTGCAACTCCCCGTCTTCTCTTGGTGGAATGGGCACACAATCTTAACCTTCTTGTTAAGGCGTGTGTCTCCCACCAGTAGGTGTATAGGTACTTCTCGGCATCGTTCTATTTGTAGGTCATCCATACTAATAGTCATCATCAGGGTCATACTCTTCTCCGATAACTCCTGTGTCTACGTTGATACGGAAGAATCCCTTAGTCATCTTACCCTTATTCTTTTGAATGTCAACCTCGATACCATCGAGTTCAGCGTTGGGGTATAGCATGGCACAAATCTCAGCGTCTTGTTCCAACGAGCTAGAGCCTTTAAGGTTCTTGATGGTTGGTCGTCCGCCAGATGATACTGCACCACGGTTGATGTGTGAGATAACGATAACGATAACCCCGTTCTCTTCTGCACAGTTCTTTAGTTCGTGCATCTTCTCAGAGATGAGGGCTTCTTTGTTGGCTGCTCCACGTATGAGGTAGTCCATGTGGTCAATGATAACTAGGCGAATGCCGAACAATCTCTTTGCTCGCACAATCGTCTGTTCTAGTTCATGCACCTTGGGCTTGGCCATAAAGATGGGCAGCTTGCTTAACTCTATTGCTGATGCACGCCATTCATCCTTAGAGGTGAATCGCATATCATCCTGTGTCTTCCCTAAAAGGATTTGAAGCAGTCGTCTACCTAGTGCGTAGACACCGCGCTCAATTGGGAGGAACAAAGTGGGTACACCCTGCTCAGCAAAATCCTTAATTATGTTAAGAGAGTGTGTAGACTTGCCCGCGTTAGTCTCTCCTGAAATAACCACAAGGTTATCACGCTCAAGCAACACATTGGGCAGCAGTCTAGTCTCTAGGTATACCATAGGGTCAGTCAAGATACTTTCAATGACTTCTCCTAGGCCAGAGAACTCTGACCTACCCATGTACTCTGTGTTAATGAAGTGCTCACGCACATCCTTAGCTTTGAAGTTGAGTATGTATTCATTAGCGTCCTTGATACCAGCAGGGTAGACTACGTTCTTACACTTGTCTACTCCTACACGGTCTGCTAATTCTTTAGCTGCTGATTTACCAGCATCATCATTATCATAAGCGATGTAAACTGTTCGTAGTTTGTCAAGGGTTTCAATCCAGGTACCGTATGAGTTAGCGCCAGAGCCAGGGGAAATGACATTCTTTATCCCTGCCTGCCACAAACTTATACAGTCAAACTCTCCCTCAGCAATTGCGATAGCACCTTTGGACAGTGCATACTCAAAAGCTTGGTCGTTGAACAGCCACTGCTCAGCGTTGGATTCGCTCGTGTATCGTACGTCCTTAGGGTTTAAGAAACGATACTTGATATTGATTAGTTCTCCTTCTTTGTAATGAGGAATAGACACTGCTTTCTTCTGGCCGTCATACCCTAAACGGAAGTGGTCTATTGTCTCCTCTGTAAAACCTCGCTCGATAGTAAGGTAGTCCCAAGCTGGGCTGCCACGCAGCTTGTTAATCATTTGTTCTACTCTAGCAGGGTCAGGCTTAGTGTACTCTACATTAAGCGTCTGCTGTAGTGATTGTATTTTTGTTTGTAAATCCATCGTGTATTAGAGAACAGGTACTAAGTATCCTGTTTAACTATTAAACCTCTTCAGTGGCCTTGTGTGCCCTCTGAAGGTGCAGTGTGTTGGTTATGTGTAAGTCCATGAACACACTACATAGATACTGGAAGTTCTTATTCTCCCCGTGGTACATAGGAATACCATAGTGCTCGCATCTAGCTGCATGTTCTTCTAGATTTACATTGGCAGAGTCAATGGTTCCATCGCTGCCGTACATGACATCCTCTACATCACCCAGGATAAACCACTTGTCCTTGTAATTGTTTTTATATAGTAGCATCTTGTTCTTCATTAGTCTCGTTGATAAATACTTTCAGTGTCCTTCCGCCATCTTGTATGTCAAACCACGCACCCTTCAGTTGGTCATTGGAGTACATCCTTCCCACACCACGTTCGATAACTTCTACTCTAGTAATCATATTAGAATTCTACTTGGTTACCAACATCCAGCACCTCAAGACCTAGACTCTCCCACATTCTGATAACCTTTGGTCGGTCATCAATGACGAGTGTGACGTTCATATCTTTTAGATACGTGTTATAGATTTGCTCCTTAACAATAGTATCGTCACGGCTGTCTCCACTTCTACGCATGAACATCATGAACGGTGAGGTAAGTGGTACATTCCAACGCAACCACTCTTCTGTTACTTTCTTATAATCTTCTGGTCGTGCGGTCACAAAGATAATTGTTTTACCCTCTGCTTCTAATTCCTTAAGCATAGTATACACGTCTTCACGCACACGGTCATCCTTCATCTCACTAAAGAATCCCTTCCAGTCCTTGGTCTCTCCTTGTACATAGTGTAGTCTATGATTGATGTCCGCAATCGTGCCATCAATATCACACACCACAACATCTCCCTCTACTTTATATCGACCATACTGCACAGCCATGTTGATGATAACGTCAGCACCAACACTCTTGTCTCGATGACTGTCTCTTAGTATACACGTTTCTACGTCGGTGTCAACCTCGTTGATTGAGAACTCAGCATTTAACTCTGCTGCAACTCCTCTCCACATCTCTTCATTCCTTGGGTTAAGGTTACAGTCATCAATAACAACTGTCTCCATCCCGTGACCTAGTAGATGCTTTACTAACATAATCTCTGCTGACACTACGTTCTTCTCGTTCTTACCTGAGTACACACCGTAGTTAAACATCTCTCGGATGAGGTCACGGTTAACTCGTGCTGCTAGCTTGAAGTCACACAGACCACTAGCTACTGTACTCTTGCCTGATGCTGGTAGTCCCTTCATCATTATCAATTGTTTGTTCATTGTAGATTCCTATTATCAATAATCCTATTACCATCAGCATTAGCCCGATAAAAACAGGGTAGTATACATACTTTAGATATGTGTCTAAGTCCATGTTAATTCAATTCCTAAATTCTTATATAAGTCTTCACAATTTTCTGACTCATCACACGCCTGTTGTAAGGGTTTATTCATGTGTATCTGCCACGCTTATAGTTCCTAGTAATATGTCTTTGTAAATCTGAATGGCTTTCTTGTGTGACAACCTTGATAGCTGTTTCAAATCTAACGCTGGTACTTTCTTTTGAATCTCCCAGATTTCCTCAGTCAGCATGTCATGGTAGACAGTGTTTGTTATCCGAGGTATATGCTTAAGGTCTAGCCGTTCTTCTGTAATGGGCTGTAACTTTTGCATCACCTTCTGAACCCTTGCTAATGTAATAAACTTATTGACCACCCACATCTCATGGTACGTGTCACTGTGCTTGTTGTTACCACCAAAGGTGATACCGTTATTCTCTCTGAAAGCTTGAGTTACAATCTTGGCATAAGTATTGTCACCAAACTTATCTATGTAATCTTCGTTCTTTAGTACGATACCCTCACCCTCCACACCAAGTGTTGACTTACCAACGAACTCCATTAGTTGTTCAGGAGTAGGGTTGGTAATCATGCCATGATAGGTAGGTGTTTTTATATCGAATCTCTTTGCTGTACTGATTACATTCTCCTTGGATAAACAAACCTCTTTCTCTTGTGTGCTAACAAAAGAAATGTCAAACAGATAGAACTGATTGAAGTTTGTTTCTGTGTAGTGAATGGTATGCTTGACAAGCCACTCACCGTACAGTCTAAGGTTGGGGTTCTCTGTCAATAGTTTTTTAATCCCCTCATGTCCTGCTACATACTCAAGGAAACCATTAAAGTAATTGTTCCCCTCTACTGGGTTCATCACATCACTACACAGTGTGTTGTTACGTGAGCCAATGGCAATCTTACCATCTTCTATCCAGATAGATGCGTTAGCACCGTCAATCTTTTCTTCTATGTGTACGTCACCAACAAGGATGCCGTCTGTTTCTTCCTTGCCTAGTCGATGAACTTTTGGGTATCGCTTAAACATACTAGAGAATAAATAGTACTACTGCAATCACAACGACCACTATCAGTACTACATCTGTTAAGTCTACTGGATTATTCATAGGTCTATTTTGTTTTTTTAATCTTTCGGTACTCTGCCACCTCCTCCTCAACAAACTCTACACCAAGGAACTTTTCTAAATCTTCTAACCTTTCCTTAATGTAGTTTGTATTATCTAGAAGAGTGTCAGTTCTATTCTCAAAAGCTTTGCTATTTGCTTCTTGTACTGAAAGCTTACCTTTCATGTTAGACAACCGAGCTTCGAACCCTTCAAACAAACCCTTAAGTTTCTTTGCTTCTAATGCTACCTTCTTATCTACGTGGGACTGTACCTCTGGACTAATATGACTAGCTTGTTTACTAAATATTTTCATAATTTTTAATTGCTGTTACGTAGGCTTCTCGTGTCTCTGTGTTAGAGATGCCTGGTGCACTGTTAATTTCTAGAACCATTACCTCTTTGTCTTCATTCATGATGATATCTACGGCACCAAAGTCTAGCCCTAGTGCAGTGATGGCACTGATAGCAAGCTCCTCGATACGTTCTAGTCGGTTAAGATTACCTGTTCGGTAAATCCAATTAGACGCTAGGTTGCGGACATCTACTTCTCCTCCCTCTGGTGTTACTACTTCTCCGTCCTCGTCTACCTTACGTGACTTCTTCTGGTACAAAATAATCTCACCACCGAATACATGCACACGGTACTCACCGTAGTTCTCGATACCCCTAGTGTACAATGGGGCAGCAGGTACTGATGGGTTAACGGCAAGCAACTCATCCATTACTTGACCTGATAGATACTCTTGTCCAATGAGGGCAAGCCTTCCCGCGATAGCGTCAAGCTCTGCTGAGTGTTCATCTGGTCTGACCACCTGAATACCAGCACCACTGTGCCCGTGAAGTTGATGTCGTACGAATACTACACCCCCCTCATCTACCCATTCCTGTGCTAAATCTGTGTCCACTGTGAATGGTACGGCTGGAACCTCCGCAAGTTGCAGAGCTTCAAAGGTGAACAGCTTGTTAGAAGCTATGGCTACAGCTTCTGGGTTGTTAAGCATACTAACACCTGAGAGTTGTTCTATTCGTGTTGAGTTACCCCAGTTGATTACAATGTTGTGCCAACGGTGGCGGTAACGCGACCCCTCCGTCTTGATAATCATTGCATTAAGTTCTTCTTTTAGAATCCTTGCAGATTCTGAGTACCCTTGGTAGGGATATATTTTATACGACATATAAGTTATTCGTTAAAGATAGCTAGACAAGCAACTGCGACGATTGCTATTAGTATAATTTCCATCAGCTATAGTATATCATACTCGACGGTTAAAGTCAAGCATTAAGTTAGGCTTATTTATAAGGCTGGTTTAGGACTGCTAAGTCCTCAGTTAAAGTCAGGATGACAGGGCTTGACAAATGTAACAAAGTATGATATACTGTATAAACTAAATAAGAAGCAAGAGTCTAAGACTCTAAGTCTCTAGGTTTCTATCTATACTTTAACCTTGTACTTAACCAGGATATCTCCAAATTCCACAGTGACCGCAGAGAAACAAGTCTCTCCACGTTCTACCTGCTTCCAGTCTGAGTCTGGACGATGATATCTTTCTCGTTCATTCTTCTCAAGATGTCTAACCTTGAGTGTCTCTGTAAGCATAGCTCTGTGCTCTGGTGAGCCGCGTCTAGCAGGGCTACCTTCTCCTCTCGACCTTTGCATCCTGTCCATCTCAGAAATCCTACTCTCCTCGCGTATTCTACGTAGGGTTTCTGACATGTTGACGGATGTCATGTCGACGGCTCTCATCTCACTGAACTCATTAGATTCTCGAACAACAAACGTACCTTCGTCGTCATTTAATCGTATGTCTTCTGGTGGCATAATTATTTATTATGGGTTAGTAATGTATCCTTGTAATCTTCTAGTTCAAGGCAGGTGTCTACCATTGCTTCAACCTCCTCTTGGTTAATGCCAAGCAGTGACATTGAATCTTCTAGTGCTGCCTTCTCCATCTCTAGTGTGCTTATCCTAGCATCACACACCTCCTCTGTTAAGAAGCCCCTGCTATACCCATCATCAGCAGAGTTAATCTTTGTCTGTAACTGTGCGTACTGAGTAGCTAGGTCTTCTAGTCTTATGCGTGCTTTCTTTAGGTCATCGGATTCCTCATCATCATCTACATTCACTGAGAAACCAAACGGTTTCTTTATCGCTGGTTGCATGTCAGTTCTGTTTCTCTGGTCATAGTGTGCAAACTTTCTTGGAATGTACTCCATGAATCCGTCTACCAACATGCTGTTGAAGGCGTTTACATTTACACCAGATGCAATAACTTCACTGTATGAGTACGCCCTGTGCTCAAGAGCAGCAAAGTTTCTTCGCATTGTTTCTCTCTCATAAGGTGTCATCACTGCATTAAGAGCAGGATTAACATACGGTGATATAGCTACTGGTCTTGACGCTTCGATAGGAAACTCCTGCTCATACAACTGGTGGTCACCAAACTCGTAGCTGAATATTTTCATCTCATCAATGTCTTCACCATGCTCTGACGCAATACCCATGTAGTTCTTACCCTTTACTGTAGTAAGGTCACGTCCTGCGTTCTTGCCATAGTAGATTGATACTACTTGATTAGTACCTTTGACTAGCCTGACTGCCCAGAAAGCTACAGGCCCGATACTAGGAACGTCATCTTGCTTACCGTCTAGGTGTCTAGCAATATCAATAGCTAGAGACTCTGAATCGTTGAACTTTAATCCCTTGCCCCCTACGTACTCACGTGTGCCATCATTGTACACAGCTTCATGCTCTTCGTAATGTTCTGTTGTATAGACGTAACCAAGCGACTCATGTGCTGTCTTACGTGCGTCTGCGTTACGGATGATTCCGTTGTGTGCCAGTCGATAGTCGAACTCAAGTTCCTCATGGCTAACATTCATTGGGTGTGTAGTACCCATGGTATTATCTGTTGAGGTTGGGAACCTATGATGGAACATAACCATTGGAGCCTTCTCTTTGTTGAGAAGTTTTTTTATCTCTAGCTCTGTCTTCGAGCGATGTTCTCCAACAACCATACCGTTCCTGTCTATAGCAATGAAGCCGTAGCCCTGCTTGCCACGAGCTGCTTGCTTCTCATATAGATTGAATACCTGCTGGCCTACAGGCTTGTTCTTCTTTGACCATAGTGCCACTAATCCACACATACTTATTTAATCTTTACGTTAGAGTAATACCCTAACAATCTTTTAACATAGTCACCTAACATGTCATCACCAAGGAAGTTAATGAACTCCTCAGGTGTGCCTGTCATCTTCTTTAACTCTTCTACTGTCGTGTCCTCCATCTTATCTACGATAGTCTGGTGTAGACGTAGCCACATTAGAATCTTAACAGGGTCAATTGTACCACCATGACTACGAATCTCTAGTGTACCATGCTTGTACCAGAAGGAATGTAAGTTAACATTCTGATACCGTGAGTTGTCGTAGTCCCTCGATGGCATTGCACCCTTGTACCACAGATTTTTCAACTCCTTCATGTCTTTACAGGCTTCGATAGCATCTAATGAATATGAACTTCCCAGCGGAATACAATACATGTTGCCGAAGCGTCTTGAGTTAGATACAATGTTCTCCATCACATCAGAGAACAAGGTGTAGAAGTAGAATGAATTTTGTAGCCACTTGAATCGGTCTGGTTTATCTAGGTAGTAGTAGACATAATTCATCCGTGGCTTACGTACTAGTGCAGCCTTGGAGTAGTAGATTATACCATCAATCTCTGTCGTTACCATGTTGCCGTCGTTGTAGCGTTGTCTATTCTGTATCAGAATCATGGCTGCGCCAGAACTCAGCTCAGAGCGTAGCTTTTTTGAGATAGCAATTACATTATTGGTTGTGTTGGGTGCTGTCTTGGATGACTTAAGCACACCCTCTCCAACCATACCATCAAGGTGTATGTGCATGGATGTCTTTGGATTGTCACAGTTAGCACCATGTTTTTTGAGCACTGAACATGCAGTAACAAGCGTGTTGATACCAGACTCTCCTTGTAGTATGTCTGACACCCATTCACCAGGATTATTTAACCCTCGAAGTGAACCGTCAAACTCTATCCGTAACTTCTTTTGTAGATGGTGTAGTTGAACTTCGCTAGATACATCGAACTCAATCTCGACACCAAACTTTCGGTTAGAACTCAGCATTGTTTTTTTTGTATTTCATGAAATCAATAAAACTCTCGATGCCAGTACCCCCAGTATCTAGTTTGTTTTGCCACCCTGCCATAACCTTTGTTGTTGTATTACAGAAGAACAGTGGCTTCTTCATGTTGAACCATTCTGTAAACCTAGGAAGACGTTCAACAGAAAGCCCGTTACCCTCAGCTCGATGGTCTATCAAGAACTGCTTAAGTATCTCGAAGTTTTCTCTAGCCAACACGATGTCATTGTTGTTTATAGCACGACGAATCTTTCTCATATCGAACCTAGCAATAAGTTCCTCTGACATACCAGACTTCTCGATTGATATAGCATTGCGCCCTAGTTGTGACACCAGTGACCACAGTGTGTAGCTTTGCAACCAGAAGTTACTTAGAACACGGTACTCCATACCGTATGACTTAACCCTATACTCTCCTGCACGTCCGTAAATCTTTCGTCTTCGTGCATTGTCTGGGTCGCGGTCAATCATAACACACGTGTTACCAACAACAATGTCCATCACCGCAACTAACCTAGACAGGTTCTCTTTTTGACTTCCCATAAGAGAGAAGTGAACATGACCACCTGCTGCTCGAAACCTCTCACGCATACCTGTTACAATTCTTGAACGAGATGAATAGATGTTCATTGTAGGGCTGCAACCAAATCTCTTCTCTTCCTTAGTTGCTCGTTTCCATTGCTTGTCGCTAACAACATGACCCATCTTAAAACTAATAGAATGACCTGATTTATCTGCTAAACTCTTAGCTTCGATTAAAGCCAAAGCAATCATAGACCCTGCTGATTGCCGACAGGAATCACTAGCTGGATTTAATTCTCCTTGGAAACCATCACGGATAACCCACTTAGGACTTCGTGACCAACCATCTCCCGTCTTCTCTGGTACTACATCTTTACTCGGAACCATCTCCTTTTTCTTAACAAAGAAGAACTCTGGGTCACTACCTAAAGATGACCGACCGTCTGATAAACTTAACTGATTGAACATAATAATTTTTTACTTATAACATGCACCCATACGTACCTCCGTTACTCGGACAGGATAGCGTTAATCTAATAGATTTTACACATGACTCATAGTATGCTGTCAGGACTATACTTGTATCGCCAACGGCTTCCGAGATTCTACCTGTTCAGGCTAGTGTTGTCTGCTACTCTGCCCTTGTATATCACTACAGAGGTATACAAAGGTGCACGTTACTCTACTTAATAAGACTTGATAATTTCTTTTACTTGTTTGCAGTAAGACTCTAATCGTTCTCCTGCATAGTATACCTTAGCGGTATACTTTTGTCCACCCTCTACAATGAACTCTTGTTCCCTCTCTACGTACCCTGCACCTAGCTCCATGTTTAGAACATTCATGTGCACATCGTCATCTACCTCATACAACTCTATGATATGTTCATCATCACCATCTATAATAGCGGGGTAGCTACCCATACTATACATGGTGGCTTTGATTGTTGACTTACCAAGTAGATTAGAACCACTAATCATTCCGTGGTTGTACCTATTGCTCATCAAGGAGCCGTACACTGCTATTGTTTTCATAACCAAATTTATTGTTTAACCCACACATTCATGGTTGCGTTTAATGCACCACGTAGTGTGCCCCTAACTTTTAATCTAATAATGTCATACCTATTCCTCGAATCAAACCCCTCTATTTCCCTGCCTGGAAAGAGGGACGTTAGATACTTTTTTCTTTCATTAGATAACATGTTGATTGGCGTTCTCTTTAATAGAGAAATTAAACGACACTGTTAAACTTTCTGCTGTTACCTTATGACCGCACACCCAGTTGATACCTAGTTCTGGGAACATTTGTGCTGCTGTTACAAAGGCGTTTACGATAGTTTTTTCTATCTCTTCCTCCTTAGAAACCTCAGCCTTAACCTGTAACTGCACGTTGTGCTCTACACCTATCTCCACATCATCGTACTTTTCGCGGTCAGCTTTCTCTACGTCTGCCCAATAACCTACAGAATCAAGTATAGTACAGCCACCTACAACCCTACTAACCTGCTCTGCTACAAACTTTATAGCTTCGTGACTAGAATCAAACTTCAAAGCTTGTTCTGGTACACTCCAAGAGCTTGCTACATCTAGGCTATACATAACCTGTCTTCGTGTGTGTGTTTTTAGCATATGCTCATCTTACACCACCTGCTAATAATAGTCAATCTTTTTTCCTACTACTTTGCTACTCTTCGCTTTGCTACTAGAGAGATAAACTTTTTACCCTCATTCTTATTGTAGTATCGTAGATACTTCTCGTCGTTGCCTTTCTTAGTTACTACAGCATACGTGTACTGGGCGTGTGACTGTCGAAACTCGTCACATAGTCCTTTAATAGTACTGCCCTCCATTGTGCCTGCTACAGTAGATGGGTCGTTTGTGAAGTGAAGAACATAAGTGTTCTGCTTACTTTGCCTTGCTTTACGCTCTGCTACGATACGTCCACCCAGTGCCAATGCTTTTTCTAGGTTCATAATAGTTTGGTATTACTTTTGTTTTGATAATGTGTATATTTATACACGTTACACGCTAGGATAGAACTTTTTATATGGTGTGTTACCTAAACTTTGCTGTAGGAGTTTACGGTACTCTTTATCAAGTGCTACCAACACGGTAGCTAGTGTCCCAGCGTGTAACGTGTAGATAACTATAGAATAGTTACCTATACGCTTTGTTATACTATTGCTTTTCTTACAAGTTTTTGCACGTATGTCCGATATATGATATAGACAGTTTTTCTGACATGCTACTAGATTGCAATACTTTACAATAGTTTGTTTTGTCTTTACCGATATGATACTTTGTAGTACCTGTAGCGTTGTACGCAATAGCAGCAGCAGCACTTGTAACGGTGCTATTGCCTAAACTACCCCATAATAAAGATGTTAACGTACCATGTAAGCATGGCCTTATAGTTTGGCTGTCTATTATTACAGTAGATATAATGTGTATCATATCAGTGTAGACTTTACGTGCTGTAGTTTGGTGCCCTCTATAATATAAGCCATATGCTGCTATATTATATACCGTGGTTCAGTTTCAACGTAACAGGCAAGTTTTACAAGGTGCCTAGCTTATATGTAAGATTATTCCCATTCTACAGTACCGCTTATTATTGTATCTTTACGTACACGGCGCGGATTATGGCGCTCAGTATTCTACCTGCTAGCAGCAACCCGTTGTGGGTTCATGGCGTAGCGTGATGGTATATCCCGTTGTGTTCTCCAGTACAAGTATCCCGCTTATTCTAGTTGCATACGCTATTGTATGATTCTATCGGGTGCAACGTGTTACCGTTGCGCATTGTATATGTATTTTTCTATTGTGCCAAACTTTTGTCTGACTTGTCCCTAGCTTATCATGTTTACGTTTAACTGTAAACTATGCAAAACTAGAAACGTGTGTTATAACTTTTATCGCGTTTTGATTCGCGGGTGCATTGTACATTGTACCGTACACCATAGCAGATGCAACGTATTGCATGTGCTAGGTGTAAACTACCTTTCTTCCTGTTCTATATCTACTCTATCACGTTTTGATAATTGTACAATAGACAAGTATCTAAATCTGTGTTATAAGTTGGTTTGCCTCTATTAACGCCTGTATACGTGCTTTTTTACGCGTTTCTGCAGCATTTTCTAACACAATCTCGTCTGCCCTATGCTCTACCCAAATGGTAGTGAGACACTTATAGTCACAGTCTACCATTGTAGACTTTACCGCGGTTGCATCTGTAACGCTTGTAAGCGATACAGTAGGCAACTTGTGGCCAAAGTTTTGTACTGCTATTACTGTTACCAGTACCGCCGTGATTATTACGTGTTTATGGTTCACAGTCCAGCTTGTTTTCATCGTTTCAATGTTCTGCTTTAAGTTCATACGCTAGGTTTATTTTGTAAGCCCGTTTGGTATTACTTCCACTGATAAACATACAGGAAACATCTGTAACGGTCAAGCGTGTAACATGGGCATAGTCCCCGTATTGCTATTGTAGCCTTATTATAAAGGCTCGTTATGACACAGAAATTCTAAATGTCAAGTTTTGGCGGTCATAAAAATACCCCATTGCTGGGGTATTTTATGTGCTAGGTGCTACGCCTGTAGCTGGTAAAACTGTGTCACGTATTCTGCTAGTGTGATGGTACCGTTTGCTAGTGACTTGTCTAATGCTGCCAGTAGGATTGCATAGAGTGTTGATTGGTTCATGTTTATGGTTGTTTAGATTGTGATAATTAGATAAGTGGTTCCAAGCGCTACTGTTACTGCTACGATTACTAGGTGTTCTATCATGTGTTATATGTTATCTGCTACACCCATAATCTACATTACGTACCCGTTACTGTACAGGGTACGATATGTATAACTATCTATAGCACGCTATAATCGGGGGACAGTCACTGCTAGCACACTGTAGACAGTAACACAGTCCACAGTACCACCCCCTGTAGTACATGGTAGCTAGTAGCCATTGTCATAAGTGTAATAAGTGCCATACGTGTGATGGGTGTGATAGGTGCCATAAGTGCCATACGTGTACACCACAACCTCCCCGCACTACATAAAAGAAAACATACAACGGGACAAACCTACTATTGTATCAGATACACAATCAGACTGCAACTTGACAAGCCAGATTTTCATTGCAGAGCCACAGTTTTTGCAGATGTCAAATCGGTTTGTTAGGTCAGGGGGGTATGGGGGTGTGCGTGTGCGTATTATATATATACACCCCTCAAATATTTTATGATAAATTCAGGATTTTAGTGTAACAGGGCAGATACATAAAAAGGAGATTGAGGTGTGGGCATACACATACCCCTGAGAGGCTCTGTGTTCAATCCTAAGCGTAGTAAGCAAACATCTGGACCTGTGGTACCAACCCTGTGAAATAGAGAGCTCAAAGCTGCAATCCGCCTGTGCAATTAGTAACCCCTTGACAAATGTGGGCAAGTATGATATAATGTCAAACATTATCCAATAAGTTCTAAGCAAGAATGAATGAGTACTACAAAACAAGTACCTAAGGTAAGAAGACCACAGGTCCCTATAGTTATACCGAATGCTGACGCATTGTCTCCTGATGAGCTAGCAACAGCTAAGGAGAACGAGAAGCAAAGAAGAAAGATGGCGAGAATCAGGGGGAACGAGAACCCAGGTGCTTTCAAGAAGGGTAAGCAGGAGTTAATGACCATGAGTACCAATGAGATGGTAGCTATGGCTAAGGACACACGTAACATCACTCTTCAAGCCCTACAGATGAAGATGCAGTCTTTAATTGACAACCCAGAGGAACTAGCCAAGGTAAACATAGCAACGCTTGCTACAGCCTTTGGTATTATGTTTGACAAGGGACAGTTGATGGATGGAATGGCTACACAGAACATTGCTATCCATAAACAGATAGATGTTAACATGACCGCCAAGGATGCACTAGCAGAGTTGGACATCATGAGACAAACTTACACGGAAGAGAACAAGTAGCCCTAGCTACAGAACAAATAATCAAATCATATGGAAGAGGAAGATAAAATAGATTTGGATGTAGATGCTTTCCCTGAGTTTGAGAGACGGAAGCAACTATACCTAGACTGGCTAGAAGAACCAGAACAGAAGGAACGGTTGCTAACCAGAGCAACAATAAACAAGACTGCACTAGAGAATCCTATAGCACAAGGGTTAATACACAGGTCTTGCAAGAACCCAGAGTCTCCTGCTGAAGGTTGTATCTTCTTTATCGAGAACTTCTGCTGGACTTTTGACCCACGTAGCAAGAACAAGTTTCTTCCTATTGTGTTGTTCGATTATCAGAAGGATGCAATCAGATACATCGTAGACCACATCGACAGAGGAATTAACTTCCTTATAGAAAAGAGTAGAGACATGGGAGTCTCGTGGCTTATCGTGTATGTGTTTGTATGGTACTGGTTGTTCCATGAAGGAATCAACCTACTGATAGGTTCGTACAAAGAGAAGCTGGTAGATGACGGAGTCAACCAAGATGCGTTGTTCGGAAAGATAGAGTTCACCCTTAAGAACATTCCTAAGTGGCTTATGCCTAGAGGGTTTACCTATCGTAAGCATAGACTAAAGCTTAAGGTAATCAACCCAGAGAACAACAACATCATATCAGGAGATACGATGAACCCTAACTTCGGACGAGGTGCGCGTAAGACTGCTATCTTCTACGATGAGTTAGGTTTCTGGGATACAGCCAGAGAGTCATGGGAGTCTGGTACACAGACAACCTCATGCCAGATAGCCAACAGCACACCTAACGGTAGAGACTGGTTCTGGAAACTCAGAGTGTCTGGTATGGATGTACTGTCTCTAATTTGGAAACTACATCCACTCAAAGACCAGAAGTGGTATGACTTTGAAAAGACCCGCAACACCGCAGAGAACATGGCCCAGGAGATTGACCTCAACTATGAGAAGTCTCTATCGGGCAAAGTGTATCCTGAGTGGGAACCTGAAATGGGAATCTTTGAATACAACGAAGCATACCCAATGTACGTAGGGGCAGACTGGGGTAAGGAGGATGGTACATCATTGATATGGACTCAGTTGATAGACAACAAGCTACGGGTGGTAGATGCGTTCTATAAGACTGGGGAGACCATTGACTTCTTTGTTCCGTTCCTCACTGGAGTTATTCCATCAGACGAATTTAGATACAACAAGAATGAAATAGAAAAGATAGAGGCCCACAGGAAGTGGAAGCGAGGTACTGTGTTTGGTGACCCAGCAGGGAGGTACACATCAGCAGTAACTAACAAGTCTATCTTCTCTATCCTACAAGAGAATGGTATCTACGTTAACTGGGATGACAAGTGGAAGGAGTTCCAGACAAGACGTACCGCTGTTAAGATGCGAGTACGCAAAGGAGTAGAGGTTAACAAGAACAAAGACACAGAGTACCTAAGCATGTGTATTGACCAAGCAGGATACGCTAAGGTGCGAAACAACGGTGAAGAGGAAGTCCGTAGTGCTAAACCAAAGCACGACTGGACATCCCACCATCGCTCAGCACTTGAGTATCTATGCTTAGGTATAGAGAATATTAAAGGACCACGAGCTGTGGTCGTGGATAAATTTGGAACCAATGGAAAAACATTCAACCCTTACATCCGTAGACGCAAGTAGAATTCCCTACCAGAAAGAGGGAAGCTATTATTTCAGAAGACTTGTAAAAGAATTATACACTCAGTCTAAATACTTTCGGGTAGTTAGAATCAGAGAAGGGTTCTTTAGAATCTTCTGGAAGGATGCGTACGTGCACGAGATGTACAAAGAGATGCCGTACCGAGGATACGTTTGGTATACTGACTCACCTTACAAGGAGTCTTTCAAGCTTATGCAAGAGTACGAACAAGACGGAGAGATACAGAGGAAGGTAAAGAACTTCGTTGAGGGATATGCCGAAGCGTCTAAAGCAATCATGCTTCGCATATATCAATTTAAAAACAACGACGAACACTACAGGCTGGCTAAGGATATGTATAAGCAAGTAGTCATTAAATAATAACAAGTAGTTATGCAGCCAAAGAAAGCCCCAATTAAAATCTACGATATACTCTTTCCTGACGGAGAAGTATTTACACCCTCTGACAGAGAGATGGAAGTAGTATCAAAGAACATGGAAGTGTTCAGACGTACACAGCAAGACAGAGACAGAAGCTTTGTTTACTTTGATGGAATGAACGTAACTGAAATGATTGAAGATTCAGTCCAGAGGTTTAACTCTAATCTATATCTGAGAGATGGTATGGAAGACTGGCAGTCAGGCTTTAATGATGGATTCATTAGAAGCAAGGTGTTGACAATTGTCGGTAAGCTAGTAGAGCAGCTACCTATTGCATCAGGAATCCCTAGGGGGGAGGAGGATACAATGCGGGCAAAGATTATCACTAACCTGTATCAGTACACAGAAGAACTAGATGACTATGAAAACTTTATGTCTATGTTTATTCTGGAACTCATTGTTAAAGGAACTGCCATTGGTGCGGAGGACATTGAGTACACTAAGAAAAAGATTAGAGAAGTAAAAGGTCACGGTGACAACATGACTGTGTCAGAAAAGACAATCAAGACTACAAGGTTCTACTCAGAGCTTGTGCCTCTTGAAGAATACTACCCAGCTAGTGTTGGTATTATGGGAACTGACAAGCAACCATTCTGTTTCAGAAGAAAGATTATGACCGCTGTTGAGTACCAACAGAAGTATGGACACTACAAGAAATCAGAACTAGTGACTGGACTATCCTCTTCTATCTCAGCAGGAGGAACTGTTCCTTACTACCTAGACTTTATTTCTTCAGACGTTGGACAAGGAAGCGTAGAAGTTCTCTGGTTCTATGACCACATGAACGATGAGTTTATTTTGACGGCCAATGGTATTTGGATTAACCCACTAGGAACAACCGAAGAGGTTTCTCCCCTACCGTGGAACCACAAAGAGTCTCCATTCTTTTCTGCTATCAACGAACCATACGGAGTATTCTTTTACGGAAAATCTACACCTAACAGGTTAAGTTCAATGTCTGATGTACTTAACGTACTACAGAACATGATGATGGACCAGTCTTTCTTATCAATCTTTACACCTATTCTTACCGCAGGGTTCGATGGGTTTGAGGATGACTACCTCCGACCAGGACGTAGAACATCAATTGATACAGGCGGACTAGCACTTAACAATGCTATTATGCCATTGCAGTTTCCAACACCTACAGGTTTCCACCAGTACATTCTTGAATACACAAGACGTATCATGGAAGAGGCATCAATGGATGGAGTGCAGAGTGGTACAGCAGGTGGCGGTGCAGACCGAACAACTGCCTTTGAAATTCAACAGGCAGCATCAGGTGTCGCAGCAATCCTTACTACCGTAGCACGTTACGTGAACAGTGCTATCAAGAGAAAGGCTAACCTACGTATTAAAAACATTCTACAGTTTGGCTTCCAGCCTAACGCTACAATGGTACCAGGAGTAATGGCAGACACAGATACAACAAAACCATTTGCTACGTTCTCATTCGCAGGAGCTAAACTAACAGACGGCAAGAGAGGAACAAGTGTTCTGGAGTTGTACAAGAACACTGATGACCTCCCTGAAAGAGAGGAGACAGAAGCTAGGTCAATGGTATCCTCAACTGAACGAGGTGAGACTGTTGAGGTCACAGCCATTTCTATTGACTACATTAGAGAAGGTGTCGACTACGATATCATTCTAGGACTTGACCCTAAGAGGGAACGCTCATCAATGGCAGAACAAGGAATGCTACTACAGCAAATCCAAACCTTTGCAGCCGTTGGAGGAGACAGAGTAAACTTAGATGAACCCCTTACTAAGCTTGCTGCTGCGATGGGATTAGACCCATCAAAGATTATTAACGAACAGCAACCTCAACCAGAGCAGGCAGGAGGCGGAGCTCAGGGGGGAGGAGTTGGTCCTCAAGCAATGGGAGCTGCAAACAGAGCCGTCGCCCAAGCAAGATAACATTTCTTTATGAAGACAAAAAAGAAAGGTAAGAAAAAGAAATTACAAAAGAAAACTAAATACTAAATGTATATGATAAACATAATTGAAAAAGCTTTAAACAAGCTGGGCTATTATAAGTCTGACATGCCTGAGGGTTCAAAAGCAAGTGAGGCGGACATACTAGAGATGTTTAACACATACGGACAAACGAAAGTGTTTAAGGACCTGCTTCATAATCTTTTAGATAGAGACAAGGACCTACACTTTCACGCAGCATCGGACGCTGACAGGGATAGAATACAAGGAGCGTACCAAAGAACAAACTATTTTATATCACTAATCAATAAATCAAATGACCGAAAGTAACGAGGAAGTAGTAAAAGATTTTATCGACCCATTTGATAATAATGAACCAGCGGGAGTGCCGCAGGTAGCAGTCATTGGAAGTACTTGCACAGCTTGTGAAGGATAGCTATGTCAGACATCTTTCAGAAGAGGCTAAATTTTAAGCCCTACGAATACCCAGCCCTATACGAATACACCGACGCTGTGCGACACTCATACTGGGTTCATTCGGAGTTTAACTTTACTGGAGATGTACAGAACTTTCATGTTGAAACAACACCTGCTGAAAGAAAAGCCTTAACCAAAACAATGCTCGCCATTGGACAGATTGAGGTGGCAGTGAAAAATTTTTGGGGGGAGATTCACATTCACTTACCCAAGCCAGAGATTGGCGCAGTAGGAGCAACCTTCGCAGAGAGTGAAGTGCGTCACGCAGATGCTTACGCTCACCTACTAGAGATACTAGGTCTCAACAAGGAGTTTGAAAAGCTACTAGATAACAAAGCCTTGGGGGACAGATACAAATATCTAACCAAGACTATTGAGTTATCAAAGACAGGAGATAAGAAAGACTTCACTAAGTCTCTCATCCTGTTCTCTTTACTGATAGAGCACGTATCACTGTTCTCTCAGTTCCTAATCATGATGAGCTTTAACAAGCACAGGAACTTGTTTAAGGGCATGAGTAACTCTGTGGAAGCAACAAGCAAGGAAGAAAACATTCATGGAATGTTCGGCATAGACCTTGTGAATATCATCAGAGAAGAAAACCCTACGTGGTTTGATGATGAGTTCAACGCAGAGATAAGAGAATTCTGTATGGAAGCATACAGGTCAGAAGTAGATGTGATTGATTGGATTTTTGAAGAAGGTGAATTAGATTTCCTTTCTAAAGAAACAGTCGTTGAGTTTATTAAGAACAGACTTAACTCTTCTATTAAAGCAGCAGGGTTTGATAAACTGTTTGACGTAGACGAAAAAATGCTAGAGGAAACCGATTGGTTTGACAATGAGGTCATCGCCACTAAGCACGTTGACTTCTTTGACAAGAGGTCAATCAACTATAACAAGCGGTCATCAAGTGTTACAAGTGATGACCTGTTTGACTAAATTATAGTTTTGCTATTGACAAGTATTTTAAATGTGTTATAATGCTTGACGTATCACTTCCCTCGGTGGTACAGCCCAACCTTTACGGGTAGGGTGATGGTTGCTACATACTAGTCCCCTAGTCCTAGTTTAGTTGCCATCACCTTGCCCGTAAGTAGAACTGATTGTTCACTATCGAAGTAAGCGTATGCTGTCTGTATATGACCTAGGAGGAAACTCCCTCACCATGTTGGGCTCGACCAACCTTGGGCATTGCCAAGTAAATAAGTGTATTAGAAATAAGGGGGTGAGAACTATAAACAAATGACAGAAGAGGAAATCAAAGCATTACAAGTTGCTAAAGAAGAAACCGAAGTTAAACTTGCGGAAGCACTAGAGGCTGCACGAGTAGCCACAGAGAACGCAACTAAATCTAAAGGTGACGTTGACAAAATTGTCGCAGAGCTTACAGAGGAACGTCGGAAAAAACAAGAAGCACTTGATAAGGCAAACTTAACAAACAGAGAACCAATGGATGTAAATGAAGTAATAGCTCAAGCGTTTAGAGAAAAAGAAGACCAGACACGTAAGGCAGACCTCGAATCAGTAATGGCCGAGTTCAAAGCATCTAAGCCTGAATTTCAGGCAGATGCTGCTGGTCTAGTCTATTCTAAATTTGAACAAGGACTAAAGCAATTTACTTTTGCGGATGTTACAAACAAGGAACAAATGAAAGCTAGACTTGAGAATGCTTATCGCTTCTTAAGTCCTACTCAAGAGGTGGGAGCAGACCCAGATTATTCTGGTAATGCACCTAGCTATTCTCCAGTAAGCTCAGCGGACCCAGCCCAGTCAATCAGCGAACGTAAGGTTCTTGAAGATACAGGCATGGACCCTGCTAAGTACAAAGCCCTTAAGGCTAAGTACGGTGAGGCTTTCTATAACCTTGGACTATAACAATTCTCTACTAACAGAAGAATTAAATGATTCAAAAAATCGGAACACTCGGTAATGCGGGAGGTCCCCTATTGGTTGACAGAATCCTAAGCAACAACGTCGTTATGGCGACTGCGGACTCAGTCAGAACAGTAGCAGGATTCCTTGCATTAGGAGTAACAGGCGCACGAGTGCTTGGACACGTTGAAGGTTTTGTTGGACGGGACGGACTCTCTCCAGTCAAAGATGGTTCATACCTCGGAAACGTAGGTAACCCCTTCACAGCGACAGCAAACAACACTACAGTAGCACAGGTTAGAGCCCGTGTTGATGTGGACACACGTTCAATTTATTCAGCAGAACTTGACGCAGCGGTAGGAACAACTACAGCAGCAGGTGGGTCAGGAGCAGCAGGTAAAAACTTTGACCTTGTAGATAAGGATACGCTTGACGAAAGTACATCAGTTGAAACAACTGCACAATATTACTCACACGGAATTGACCTAGACACACCTACAAATGTTGTTGTCAATATTCTAGAGTCAGAAGTATTTGGTTTCTAATCAATAACTTAACTAATAAAATTATATGATTGAAACACGAAGTAAATGGGGTGAACTCATCAAGGGTGTCGGTATCGAAATCCTAGAGATGATTGACCAAGGAACAGAACTATACTCACCAGGAATCTCTAGTCTCTTGAAGACTGAGTCATCTGATGTGGGTCAGAAAACTTTCTCAGGAAAAGTTTCTGAAAATAAAATCACACGAAAAGATGAAGGTGATTCAACTAAAGAACTTGACAGATTCCGAACCTACCTAACACAGGTAGACTACTCAGCCTACGGAGCAAAGATTGAAGTTACCCGTGAGAACATCATGGACCGTGACTTTAGTACACAGCTTGACGAAGCGAGTGACATCGGACGGGCATCTAACTTCTCGCAAGATGAAGCTGGTATCCAACTTTTCAACGGTGGTTTCACTACCCGAAAAGAAGATATCAAAGGTTACCGATACCAGTACTACGGAGATGGAGTACCTACATTTAGTACGGTTCACCCTACTGTAGTACCAGGTGGTTCTGCACAAAGTAACGCAAGTGGAAACGGAGTTGTCCTGTCTGAAGCAAGTCTTGAGACTGCACGACTATCTCTGAAGAAACAAATGACTGATGCAGGAGGTCCTCTTGTAATGGGCGGAATGGAATCACTTGTGCTTCCTCTAGCTCTAGAGAAGACTGGTCGTCAGTTGACAGAATCTGCACTAGTACCAGGGTCAAACAACAACGAGATTAACGTGTACCAAGGAAACATTGGTATGACTACATCTGTGTTGATGGATGGTCTACATGGTGGTTCAGATACAGCTTGGTTCCTTATCGTTCCAGGCGCAACAAAGTTTGTACATGACACACGAGAAGCGATGCAGCCATGGACAACTGTTGATGAGGATAAGAAAACATTGACTGTAGGTATCTACGGACGATGGACAAACTACACCAAAGACTGGAGACGAGCATACGGCTCTCTTGGTAACGGTGCTTCATACACTGCCTAACCAACAACCTTAGTTGTTACACCCAGGGGCTTCGGGCCCTTGGGATGTGACCATTAGGACACATTAAAATAATTGCAATTATAATATGAGCTATCTAAAAGTAAATAACCCCAGCGACAAGGATGTGGCCAACACCGTACTTGGTGAAGTATACAGTGTCAAGTCTGGAGGTTCAGAGAAGTGGCCAACAGAAGTAGCCCTACATCTTGTAGGTATCTACCCTTTCTTGACTACCGAAGATGTAAGAGAAGTGGAGGTTAAAGGAATTAAAGAAGATAAGAAAGAGGCTAAAGCTAAATAATTATGAATAATAATTATAGCAACCAGTCACCCTACGTTGCCTTTTCTGGGCAAGCGTTGACAAGTGACTATACTGATACTCAGTTTGAGTTTAGTTCAGCAGGCTTTCTAAAGCTATCGCTTGACATTGGTTATACAATGGGAGCAGCAGAAACAGCCAACAAAGTATTGTTCAAACTCGAACACTCTGCGGACGGAGGTGCTACATGGTACAGTCTAGTTATTGATGAAACAGGGGCAACATCAGTAATTACTCCACGTGTTTGGGAATACACAGGAACAGGAAATGTAAATGTTATCGTGGACATTGCATACAAGATGATGCGTCTATCAATGATAGAAACAGGAGTAGCGGCAAACGCGGGCTCAGTCTCAGTTACCGCACTACTGTCAGGATACTAGGTTAATAAATAAGAATACAAAATGAAGAACCCAACCATACTGAAAGGTGAGTTGAGTATTCTTTTTGCAGATAGGTCATTAGTCTTAACGGAATTACGTAAAGCAAGCACTGAACTCGAAGAAACAAAACAGAGTATCAATGAGCTTGAGATGAAACGTGAAGGAGTGATTGATGAAATTCTTGAAAAGATAGCACGACTTGATAAGTTAAAAGGTCGTGCTATTTTTGAAACAGCTAGTCTTAAGGAACTGTCACAGGACCTAAAGAATAGAGAGAATCAAAGTGAACTATTTAAAAAGAAGAATGCCCAGGAAGAAAAACTGTACCTTGGACGTATCAAAGATTTAAAGGAGCAGGAGGCAGAAGCACTGAAGGAGATTGGATACTTAAAGAGTTTGTTTGATAACAACTCTGAGGTGTTTAATAATCAGGAGTCGGTAAGAAGAAGTGAGATTATTGTGCTTGATAAAGCTATTGAGGACAAAAGCAAAGCACTTCAAAGCGTCCTTGACAATCTAGAAACCAGAGAAGAGAACGAAAAGAAAATAACAAAGGAGCGTCTTAAGAGGGAAGACAAGGTAAGGCTTAGGGAAAAGAATCTTGATTCACTAGAAGAGTCTATGAAAACAAGAGAGAAAGATTTAATAACAATGTCTAAAGATATGATGGTTGTGTATGGTAGGCTTAAAGAACTATATGCACAAACCAAACCAGGGGCTGATTTAGATAAGCTAATCCTTAAAGCAAAGTAACATGCCTCTTCCTTTTAACATAACAAACCCAGGTATTAGTATTGTAGGGCTACTAACATCTGTCGAACAAAACTTTATTACAGACCTGGTCAGTATTACATATGCAACAGGAGATATCCTTTATGTAAACGCAGCAGGAGACTTTGTAAACTTAGCCAGGGGAACTAACGACGAGGTTCTAACTCTTGTATCTGGTCTTCCTTCTTGGGAGGCAGCAGCAGGAGGTGGAAGTGGGGGTCACACTATAGAAGACGAAGGTACTCCGCTAACCCAGAGAACCAATCTAAACTTCGTCGGAGCTGGAGTAACTGTCACAGACGCTGGCGGAAAAACTGTCGTAACTATCCCAGGAGGCTCAGCTGGATCTGGTGATGTAGTCGGTCCAGCCTCAGCCGTAAACAATAACTTCGCCGCATTTGATACAACTACAGGTAAACTAATCAAAGACAGTGGCAGTAAAGCTAGTGACTTTGCCACCGCAGCCCAAGGTACACTAGCAGCCTCAGCCCAGCAGCCACCAAGCGAAGGTGCATTTGTAAACGGTGACAAGACAAAGCTAGACACTTACAGCGAAGCTAATCAGACAACTAACAACGCCAAGGTTACCTACCCAAGTGCAGACGCTACCAAAGTTGGTCACATTACAGTC
>Ga0306872_100064_pt1 | contig 46010 bp, 54 predicted proteins | sample AntRauMeHopE1498_FD_190455 | JGI IMG/M metagenome (GOLD analysis project Ga0306872, IMG submission 190455) | Saline lake microbial communities from Rauer Islands, Antarctica - Metagenome Hop E1 #498 (v2) (version 2) | ecosystem: Environmental > Aquatic > Non-marine Saline and Alkaline > Saline ...
GGGTGCGCTGAGCGCCGGTTCGCCAAAGTTTTTCGGGAATTGCCCGGAAAATGGGGAAAAGATTCAAAGGCTTAGCAGATCGTCTCCATCTGGCAGGGTGGTGACGTCCTGAAACTGACACTGCCCTGAACTGTTTTTGTGATTTCAGTTGGCAGTAGACAATTCCAGTAAGCCCTTGATTCCATTGGGGTTGTTCCAAGGGAGGCTTTTTTGTTCCAAGGAATTTTGGAGTTGGAACATTTGTAAGCTACTGATCTTAAAGGGGTTGTTCCAACTGTTCCAACTGTTCCGGCTCTTTAGGTCCAATGAGTCGTAGACGATTGCTGTGTTCTAGAAAACGATAGAGCGGAAAACAGGGACACGATTTTCCAACAATGCAGAATCGATGGAACAGTTGGAACAACGTCCTCGCGGTGTCTCGGTTTGGACCATAAAAACAAGGGGTAAAAAGGGTGTTCCAAGGGGGTGTTCCAACCCCGACCCAAAACCACGAAAAAAGCCCCCGAAAGGGCTTTTCTTCAAATCAGGGCAGGGCAGTGTTCAAATCAGGGAATCTAGGTCGTTGTCTTCGTCTTCTTCCGCCCACCGGGCAAGCTGCTCTGGCCCCGGCTCATAAACGGCCACCGGGTTGCCCGATCCCGAGATCCGCGCCTTTGCCCCGGTTTTCCGCCAGCCCATGACCTTCAGGGCGCGCGGCACGGCGTCTTTGTGGGCTGCTCGGATGCCCATGTCGTTCAGCCATGTCGTGACCATACCGGGCGAAACGTATTTAAGGTGCGCGCTCTTGGGCACCCCGCCTTCATTCACGCCGTCGAAGTCGTCAGGCGTCACCATCTTGTCGAGCAGCGGCTTGATCTGCTCGCCGAGGATCATGGTCGGTGTGGGCCTCAGGGCTTGGTCCTGCACGACGGCAGCGAAGACCTCGGCCTCGCCACGCAGGAACAGCGGCAGATCGCCGTGGGGATGCTCGGCGCGCATGGCTTTGTATTCTTCACGGGCTGCGGCCCAGAGGCCAGCTATGTTTTCCATGAGCCGGTCGGTGTCGATCTGTTTCAACAAGCACTGGATCGGCCAGAAGCGCCGGTTGCCAGTTTCGTCCTTCAGGAAGTCGCTGTCGTTGGTTGTGCCGATGAAGGTCGTCTGGCGCTTGAAGATCGACGGGTGGCGGTCATAGACCATCCGCACCTGAACTTCGGTCTGTGACAGGAACTGCTTGGCCGGTTCGACCTCTGAGGTCGTCATCGAAACCAGTTCGGCGACCTCCATGATCCACTTGCCGATCATCTGCTCGGCCAGTTTCTGAGTTTCCCCGAATTTGGCCTCCAACTCGCCGAACCATGTGCTGAGACCCAGAATCTTGACCATCGTGGACTTCCGGCAGCCCTGCGGCCCAAAGATCACCGGCATAAAGTCGAACTTGCATCCCGGCTCATATACGCGCGCCACGCAGGCAATCATGAACAGCCGCGCGGTCTCCCGATAGTAGGGCGTGTCAGGGCAGCCGAGGTAATCAACGAATAGCGAGTCCGCTCTCGCCCCCGGGACGGTATCGAACGATTCTATGGTCTCTCGAACCGGATTGAAGACATTGGATCGAGCGGTGTTGATGACTGCCACTTTGAGGTCACGGTCAGCGACCTTCAAGCCCCAACCGGGGAGACCTTTGCCTTGCGGCGATTCTAGAATGATCCTCAGGTAGCCGTCGTGGAAGTCTTGCCACGCGTCACCTGTAAGCGGCTTTTCCACCCTAAGCTGAGGCATCCAGTCGAGTCTAGAGCGAATATCGGTCCTTATGACCGGGCGGTTCTCGAACTCGTTGAAGGCGATGGAATCCCTGAATCGTAGGTCATGCAGGAACAGGTAGGCGAGGTTGGCGACGTTCGATTGAATGTTGCCGAACTGGTCCACCTTGAGGCTATCCACCCACTTGGGGTCGGGCTTAGCGCGGCGCTTGCGCGGCTGTATCAGATAGGGCACCCCAGACTTGTTCAGCCTGATCGGGCTGGTGTTCTTGGGGGTCACAGGGACGCCGGGCACGTCCCCGACCAGATCGGCCAAGGTCGCCGCCATATCGTCGTCTTCGGTGGCTTCTTCGATATCAGCGAACACGTCGTCGGGCAGATCGGCCAGCATGGCTTCCACGTCGTATTTCGAGGCCATCCGGCTTGAGATGTAGCCTTTGTCCTGCTCGGCCAGTTCGATCATCGCCGCCCATGAAGGGGCCTTGGCTGGGGACAGGCCCTCGCCGTCGTGGTCCTTGTCCAGTTTGCCAAACTTGTGGATGCGGACCAGATCGAACGCATTGACCAGCATGTCGCTACACGGGTCAGAGCCGTGGTGGCTGTAGAGGAACAAGCCCCCGTCTTGGACCTCGGCACCGTTGACCGTCGTGCCTTCCGTGTAGCTGTATCGAGGCTTGGCCGAGGACTCGTCCACCCGGACGTAGGGGAGGTTGAAGTGTTCGATGGCGGTCTCGACGTCATAGGCGCGGCAGAAGTAGCCGACCGGCCCGTCTTTCTCTGTCGGGTCTTCGGCCTTGTCGGCGGTCTCGCGCAGCTTCTTCTCGCCCACGACCGTCGGCAGCTTGGTCACGTCGCGCCAGTCGCCCTCGACCATCTCGAAAATGTCCAGATGCGATTGCCAGTCTACGGGCTGCCCATCGAAGACCTCGAAGACATACTCGCCGTCTGAGGCGACCGTAGGCATGAACATCATCTGCGCAGGCCGGAACGACACCGCGTCAACGTGCTTCATGTCGGCATCGAGTTCGCGGGCGAGGATGCGGCTGACGGCGGCATATGTGTCGTTGCCCACTTGCTTGGCAAGCAGGATCACCAGACGGAAGCGGGGCTTCCCGGGGGTATGCCGTCGGCTTGTGTGGATCATGCTGGCCCAGCCACGCTTTCGCAGGAACTTGCGCAGGCGCTCGAAGAACTCAGGCGTGGCGTAGTCGAAGTCTAGGGTCACGAGGTCCGAGGGCTGGCCTGACCCTCTGTTGCGGATCACGCCGTCGTTGTGGGTCCGATACCACCAGTCGTTTGCGGCCTTCTCATCGCGCTGTTCGAGATCGGACATTCGGTTGAATGCGGCAGCCGAGAACTTGCTTCTGAGGGGGACTTTGAACTGCGCCAAGAAATGCGGCCAGTTGTGCGTGTAGTTCTTGGCACGACCAAAGTTCGTTCGTCGGCCCTTGGAATACCGAATCGGTAGGTCGAGCGGGTTCTTCATATGGGTGCGCCTTGGGTAGGAGTGTCAGGTGTCCAGAAAGTCCCCGTCCGTCAGTGTGACTCGGCTAGACTATCGCAGTGTGTCAGTAGTTGTAAACGAACGGCTCGAAGTCTTTCATGGTCGCTCGACCCTCGGAGATCTCGATCAATTTGTTCACCCGTGGGGCTGGAACCCTCTGGTTCTTCAACCACTTACAGACTGCGTTGCGCGAAACGCCCGCAAGTTCAGCCAAGTGGGTGAAGGTCTTGTTGCCTACAGCGTTTGGAGGCACGATATTCAGCAGCAGCTTCCCAAGGCGGGAATCAGCGTCTTCCGGTGTGAGAATGGTAGGCATTGGCTTTCTCCTCTTGCCTGAGGCATCAACGCCTTATATGAAGTAAACCTGTCGTTGACAATCCCCTACGCAACGTGCGAGATGGTTGTCACGGACCCTGACATGCAACGGAAGGAAATCCCCATGTCCATCGAAAAAATCCTGCTCGACCTAACCAAGGCCCTCACCGCACAGACAGAGGCGATGGAGAAGATGATCGCGTCCTCGGGCGGCAAGCCTGCCTCTGGGGGCAAAGCTGCTGCGTCGGGCAAAGCTGCTACGGGCAAAGCTGCTGCGACGAAGACCGGACCAACCGTCGAAGACGTGGCGGCTACCGTGACCGCATACCTCAAGTCGGGCACTGCCTCTGCCAAGGCGACGGCCAAGGAAAACGTGGGCCGGATCATCGAACACTTCGGCGCTGACCGATTCACTACGATCCCCGAGGCCAGCCGCGCCGAATCGCTCGATATGCTGAACGACTTCATGGAGGGTCGGACGCCCGAGGCGCTCGCGGGCGACGGCGACGGCGACGGCGACGAAGACGAAGACGAAAGCATGGTCTGATCGAATCCGACCGCGCGCGCTTCATGCAGCGCGTTTTCGGCTGGGCGCGTTTCATGCAGCGCCCGGGGCAGCCCTGCCAAGGCTGCCCCAACGACCCACCCCCAACAACGGAGGCTAACATGCTCAAAGACGAATCTACCCTCACGACGAACCAGAAGGCCGGTTTGAAAGCCCTTCGGGACGCACCCGGCCAAGAGGTTCGCCTTTCCGGCGTGACCGGATCGAAGCTGGCCGAGTATGGCTTTGCGCGGCGTATCGCAGAACCATCCATCTTCACCGGGCGGGGCAACGGTGCCTACATGCTCGATACCTGACCCAAGAGGCCCCGATGCTCCATAGGTTTCCGATCAGCAAGAAAAGAGGTCTCCATTCGGAGCGCGGGCCATCGTCCGCGCATCGTTGGAGGGCCTGTAAAGCGTCGGTAGCCAAGAGCCGGGGCCTTCCCAATACTGCCGGGATCGACGCCGCGATGGGGACGGTCTTTCATGAGTATGCAGCCTTGTGCCTTGAGCATGAACTGGACCCGCACGGGTTCATCGGCGCGACGATGGAAGTCGATCAACACGGCGTTCTGACATTTGATGACGAAATGGCGACGGCCATGTTGCCCGGGCTTGATGTGCTGCGCGCTCTGGAAGGACCGGGCTGCATCATGGTCGTGGAACAGATCGTGGACCTGTTCGAGTGGATCGGCGAGGGTGAGTTTGGCACTGCTGATTGCATCATTATCGACTTCGCTAATTGGCGGATCATCGCGTTCGACTGGAAGTATGGGGCCGGGGTGCCGGTCCAGCCTGAGATGAACGATCAGGCAATGCTCTATATTCTCGGCGCGTGGACCAGTTTCATCCGCGCGATGTGGGTGAAAGGTCTCTACGACCGCTACCTCGAAACAGAGGGGCCTCGGCCACCCCAGCGTGGCGCTCCCCAGACTATCGAAGATTTTGAGTCGGACCTTGGCCCGAATTGGGAGGAGTCCATCGAAGTTCAGGTGATGATCGAGCAGCCCCGCGCCTCTGGCGGCGGCGGAACGTGGGTCACAAACATGGGCGTCTTGCTGCGTGAGGGCAAGCGCATCCGCCAAGACGCCGAAGACACGCTCGACCCGGACGCCGAGTTCACCCCCGGCGAGAAGCAGTGCAAGTTCTGCCCTGCCGCGAGGTATAATACCTGCGAGGCTCGGGCCGAGTTTATCTTGAAGATGGGCACCGGGATCGAGTATCTATCGGACCTCGACCGGGCGTTCGATGACGGTGATGAGATTGAATTTCCCAAGGCCATATCGCCTGAGGCGCGGTCGCTAGTCCTCATGCACAAGGGCATGATCGAGCAGTATCTGGCACAGCTACACGTCGAGGCTTATCACGACGCAGAGCATGGCAGGCCAACGCCGGGGATGAAGATGATCGAAGGTCGGCACCCTGCGCGAGCGTGGGTCGATCCGGTCAAGGCCGAGGCGGTCCTGAAGGCTCGCCTTGGAGACGACGCATATCAGCCGAGGGCGCTTTTGTCCCCGGCTGCTGCGCAGAAGGTCGTAGGCGGAAAAGTCTACGAGGCGACGATCAAGAGGCACGTCAACTACGGCAATCCTCGGCCTATACTTGTCGCCACTACTGAACCGGGCGAGCCAATAAAAAACGTGCTGTCCGATCTTCCTGACATTGACGACGACTTCGAGGAAGTCCTTGTCTAACAACCCTTTAGGAGGCCATCATGGCTAAAAAAGAACCCATCGGCAAGGTGACGCTGCTCAATGTCCGCGCGTCTTTCCTCGCCCTTTTCACCCCGGACTCCCGCGAGCAGGACGACGGCACGATCCGCGAGACGTGGAAGGGAAACTTCTTCATTCCGAAGGACGACCCTGACTCTGTCGTGGCCGTCTTCAAGGGCAAGCGCATGAAGGCAATGGCCGCGCTGAAGCAGGCCGGTTTGGAGGCGCGTGAGTCCACTTGGGGCGCAGAGACGGCCACGAAGAAATGGCCGAAACTCAAGGCCGACCGCGTGTTTCTCCGTGACGGCGATCAGGAGGATTGGGACGGCTACGCAGGCCAGCACTACATCTCGGCCAACGCGCCTATTGCCGACCGTCCGTCAGTCATCACCAACCGCAAGGACGGCAATGACAAATGGATCGACGCAGAGCCGGGCAAGGCCGGTGCGCCCTACTCGGGCTGCTACGTCAACGCCGTGATCGAGATCTGGGTGCAGGACAACAAGCACGGCAAGCGGCTGAACTGCAAGCTGAAGGCCGTCCAGTTCTTCCGCGACGGCGAAGCATTCTCCTCCAACGCGCCTGTGGACGTCAACGAAGAGTTCACCGACGACATGGCCGGTGTCGAAGGCTCCATCGGTGGCGACTTCGATGGTGACGACGACGACGATCTGGTCTGAGACACTACAGAGGGCTGGCCGGTTGGTCAGCCCTACTTCTGACATTCGGAGCGCACCCTATGTTTACAAAACTGATCCTTGGAGATTGCCTTGAGGCGATGGCCGAACTGGACGCGGGTTCGGTGGACATGGTTATGTGCGACCCGCCCTACGGCACGACTGCTTGCAAGTGGGACAGCGTTATTCCGTTCGAGCCTATGTGGGCGCAACTCAAGCGGATCGTGAAGCCGAACGGGGCGATTGTGCTGATGGGGTCGCAGCCTTTCACGTCGGCCCTGATTATGTCGAACCCGACAAAGTTTCGCCACGCGTGGGTCTGGCACAAGGTCTTTGCAGCAAATGGTATGCAGGCCATGCGCCAGCCAATGAAAACCGTAGAAGACGTTCTGGTATTTTCCCTTGGCAGTAAGGGACCGACTTACAATCCGATAATGGAGGATCGAGAAAAGCCAATAAAACTTGGCAAGCCAAGTATCGGTAAAGGTGCGATTCCGAATAGAAGCACTATCGAGACGATGAACGCGATTAGGGGCAAAATATACAACCAAAAGTGCCCTAGTTCGATTCTGACCTTTAACGTCCGCAAGGGTAACGGTCTCCACCCGACTCAGAAGCCGGTGGACCTCATGGCCTACTTGATCTGCACCTATTCCAACGTCGGCGAGGTCGTGTTGGACTTTACGATGGGCTGCGGCACGACCGGCGTGGCAGCCGTGCAAGAGGGGCGGTCGTTCGTCGGGATCGAGATGGATGAAGCCTATTTCGAGGTCGCCCGTGTGCGGATCGAGCAGGCCGAGGTCGAGAACGATTGGCGGGAGTTGGTGTGATGGACATTCTTGGAATCGACTATGAAACTTTTTCAGAGGTCGATCTCGCAGAGGTCGGCGGTAGCGTCTATTCGCGCGACCAGTCCACCGAAGTCTTGATGGCGGCTTACCAGCTTAATCAAAGCCCCATGCAGCAATGGGTGCCTGCCGAGGGCGAGCCTATGCCCAACGATCTGTCCGAGATGCTGGTCAGCCCTGACGTCCAGAAGTGGGCCTTTAATGCCCCGTTCGAGATGCGAATGACGTCGAACAACCTGCACATTCCGGTGAACGTGCGCCAATGGCGGGACACGATGGTTCTCGGGATGCACTGTTCCCTACCGGGCAGTCTGGCGGCTGTCGGGCCGATCCTCGGCCTGCCATTGGACAAGCTGAAGGACCGGCGCGGCAAGGCTCTCATGCGCAAGTTCTCCTTCCCCCGGAAGCCGACCAAGCGCGATCTTCGCACCCGTGTATTCTGGCACGAAGACTTTCCAGCATGGCAGGAATACCTCGACTACAACCGGGCAGACGTGGTTGCCGAGGCCGCGATCAGACGCCGCCTTTGGCCCTACATGATGAGCGACGATGAATGGGAACTCTGGTTCTTGGACCAAGAGATCAACAATGCGGGTCTGCCGATCAACCGGCGCATGGTCCGCAACGCGATCCTGATCTACGAAGAAGCCCTTGGCACGATCAACCCCCCGACTGGCGCTCTTGGCGAGATGGCGGAAATTACGGGCCTCGAAAACCCCAACAGCCTGCCTCAGCTTTTGCCGTGGCTACGCGATAACGGCTATATGTTTTCAGATTGTAAGAAGGGTCATATCCAGACTGCCTTCGAGTATTTCGACAAAAAGCCTGAGCATTGGAACGATGAAAACTGGCGGCTATATCGCAGCAGCAACGCGCTGAAACGAGTCCTCGAACTGCGCCTTGAGACGGGTCGGACCTCGATCAAAAAATACTACGCCCTCGACCGGGCCTGCGATGACGACGACAAGATTCGGGGCTGCCTACAGATGAACGGGGCCGCGCGCACCGGGCGCTGGGGCGGGCGTCTATTCCAACCGCAAAATCTCGCCCGGCCTGAGAAGCGGTTTGAGGATTATCAGCCGACCTTGGCCGAAGGGATCGAGAAGCTGGACCTCGCCAGTCTGAAGCTGGTCCATGGCAATCCTTTTGATGCGCTGGCCTCTGCGATCCGGGGCACAGCCCAAGCGCCTGACGGGATGATCTTTGTGGACGCGGACCTGAGCGCAATCGAGAACCGCGTTCTTGGTTGGATGAGCGGCTGCGAGAAAATCTTGGAGGTCTTTCGGCTGAACCGCGACCCCTACCTGTCGTTCGCCACCTACCTCTATGAGCAGGACTATGAGACGCTCTGGCATGAATACAAGGTGTTGAAGAACGGGGCCAAGCGGACGATTGGCAAGCCCGGGACGCTCGGCGCAGGCTACGGCATGGGCGCGGGGGAGGAGCGGATCAACCGTCAGTCTGGCGAGATAGAGGGCACCGGCCTGCTTGGCTATGCGTGGAATATGGGTGTGACGCACTTCACAATCGAGGACGCCAAACATTCCATCGACACCTTCAGAACTCAGTTCAAAGAGGTCGTGACCCACTGGTATGACATGGAGCGCGCGGCTAAGCGGTGCGTCAGGACGCGGAACCCTCAGGAGTGTGGCTTCATCCGGTTCGAGATGGCAGGCCCTTTCCTGAAGATGATCTTGCCGTCTGAACGCCCGCTCTACTACCTTCGCCCCCAGATCGAGTCGATCAAGACGCCTTGGGGCGCAGATAAGATGCAGCTTACCTACGAGGGCCAGAATGACCGCAAGCAGTGGGTCCGCACCCATACGACCCCCGGCAAGATCGTGGAGAACGCAGACCAAGCCATAAGCCGCGATCTGCTTGTCCACGGCATGAAGCTGGCGAAGAAAGAGGGTCTGGACACGCGGCTCCACGTCCATGACCAAATTCTTGCGCTTGTGAGAGAAGACGATGCTGACGAAAAGCTGAAAACGCTGATCGACTGCATGAGCGAAGTCCCGTGGTGGGCCAAGGGCCTACCCCTTGGCGCTGCGGGTCATACCACCAAAATCTTCATGAAGGACTAGATCATGACCAAAGGATTCGGCCTACCCTCGCTTCACTTCACCACTATCGTCTCTGGGCCGCAGGGCATCGGCAAGACCGTCAATGCAGAGCGCATCATGCGCGCTTACGGCATGACCGGGATCGTTGACGACTGGACACCCGGGGATGCGATTGTCCCGGGCAAACTTCACCTGACCTACGCCCCCGTAGACAAGATGGACCGTGCCAAGATGGAGTCTATCGCGGGGATGCTTCTTCGTGTTACCAACTATGAAGTTGCAATGCAGATGGTCGAGATTGAGGAAGAGAGGGCTACGACATGATGGACCCGATCTGGCGGCATACGAATGGTGCCAAATACAAAGTGCTGCTTTTTGCGGTCGAAGAGGCGACGTTGATCCCAATCGTGATCTACCGTGCCTTCCCTGACGGGCCAGTGTGGTCGCGGCCTTGCTCCGAGTTCTTCGACGGTCGTTTCTCGCTAGTCGAAGCGGGCGGTTCTCAAGACAAGAACAGGACCGTCAAACCAGAGGAAAATACGGAGCGTCTTGTCCACTACGACGAAAGAGGCAATGTGGAGTTTGTCACCCCTGCGCCTAATACGAGCGGCTCGTGAGGGAAAACGCGGTCGAAAACCCTGTTGTGTTCCGTGCTGAGCGCGCGGGGTTTTTCGTCCGCAAGGTATCGTGGATTGGTCGGGCCGGTGCGCCTGACCGTCTGTTTGCTCGCAAGGATCGCGGGCAGGTTTATATCGAGTTCAAGCGCCCGGGCGGAACGCCTGACGCGCATCAAGTCAGGGAACACAGGAAAATGCGTGAGGCTGGTATCGAGGTCCACATTTGCGACTCGGTCGAAGACGCGCTGATCGTCCTCGGGCTGAGTAACGGTGGACCGCGATGAAGACAGTCCTGCCAAAGCACCTGACCGATATATCGGCAATCGAGATGATCTGGGGGCCACCCGATCAGATCATGGATGCCACAACCTTTCGGCCTTACCAGAACTGGATGACGTCGCAGATCAAGGCTCTGCCGCGCCTGCTGCTTGGCGCTGAGTGCGGTCTGGGCAAGACCGCCGCAGCTTTGAAGGCTGTCGCCGAGATGCTCGACACAGGCGATATCAAGTCGGTCCTGATCGTCGCCCCCATGCGCGTGGCCGAAGAGACATGGCCTGAGGAAATCCAGAAGTGGGCATTCGCGCGGCACCTTCGCTACCGGGTCGTGACCGGGACCGTGGAGGAACGGATCGCTGCGCTGCGCCACGGTCCCTGCGAGGTCACGATCATCAATCGGGAGAACCTGCGCTGGTTGCTGAAGTATCTGGGCATCCGTCGCTGGAAATTCGACATGATGATCTACGATGAGGTCAGCCGCTTGAAAGGCGGGAAGTTGGAATCGACCCCGGCCAAGCGCCCGGATGGAACCTATGGCGACCCCCGGATGACTGAACTCGGGGTGATCTATCGGTGCCACTTGTTCACGCCACGTTTCGTCGGCCTGTCAGGGACGCCTGCGCCCAACGGGCTGATCGACTTGTGGGGACCAATGTTTGCCGTGGACAACGGGGAGAGGCTGGGCCGGAATATCTCAGCCTACAAGAAACGCTGGTTTATCGAGGAAAAATACACCTACGGGGTTGAGCCGCGCGTCGGTGCGGAAGCACAGATCATGGAGGCTATCAAGGACAGGTTCTTCAGTCTGAGCGAAGAAGATTACCTGACGCTACCGCCTCTGATCGAACGCATCCACCTTGTCAGGCTCCCCCCGGCAATCATGCTGAAATACAAGAAGTTCGAGCGCGAGATGGCGACGGAGATCCAGACGCGCGCGGGCGACAAAGAGATGATCGAAGCTGTCAACGCGGGCGTCTTGACCGGCAAGCTGTTGCAGTTCGCCAACGGGTCGCTCTACGAAAACATCAAGTTCGATGAGGACACCGACAAGCGCCTGCCTCGGGAAGCCACGGTGATCCACAAGCTGAAGCTGGACGCGCTCGATTCCATCGTGCAGGAATCTATGGGGCAGCCTATGCTGGTGGCCTACAGTTTCCAGTTCGACAAGGAAGCCATCTTGAAGCGTTTCCCGCAGTGCCGCCTTTACGGTGACAGCGTGTCGGACAAGCGTGACTGGAACGCGGGGAAAATCCCCATGCTGCTAATCCACCCGGCCAGCGCGGGCCACGGCCTGAACTTTCAGTTCGGATCGAATATCGCTGTCTGGTATGGACTGAACTGGTCGAGCGAACTATTCCAGCAGTTCATCAAGAGGCTGCACCGTTCGGGCCAGAAGCGTGACCATGTGATGATGCACTACATCGTCGCCAAGGGCACCGCAGATGAAACCATCCTCCCCGTGTTGAGGGAGAGGAAGGTGACGGAAGACCGCCTGAAAAGAGCCGTGAAGGCCAGACTCGAAAGGATCGTTTATGACTCTCCTCGCAAAGCAGCTTGACCTGCATCGGCAGAGCAACGTGCAGGTTGCAGAACCTGCGAGCGGCTACACGGTCGGGGTCAACAAGGGCGTGACGATCCCGTGGCTGGTGCAGGCGTTCGAGATGCCCGAGCCGACTGTTCGATACCGCTTGCGCAACTGCCCCATCAAAGAGAACCGCACCCGAGGCACAAGGATGAAGGTGGCGCTCTACGATATCAAGGTGGCTGCGCGCTACCTGATCGCGCCCGCCTACTCGACCAAGGAATACATGCGGTCGCTGAAGCGTGGCGACCTCCCTGCGGTTCTTCAGCAGGCGGTTTGGGACGCCATGTTGAAGCGCCAGAAGTGGGAGGAAAACGCGGGCGAACTGTGGCGCACAGAGCAGATCAGGGAAGTCCTCGGCGACACCTTCCAGACCCTGAAGTTCACGCTCCAACTGTGGACAGAGACTATCGAGCGCCAGTCGGAACTGAGCGACGAACACCGCCTCATCATCGTGGAGTTGGTGGATGCACTGCAAGGCGATCTCTACGCTGCGCTGGTCAAGAATATGCAGAACAGTGCGACCGGATCTCAGATACAGGAACTTGAGGACACCTTCGGCGAGACCGAACTGGTGACGTCCATGCTGGCGGATGAGCGCAGCGACGAAGATGCAGAGATTGAGGCGTTGGTATGAAGTTCGTTCGACAGACACTCGAAAATCTGATCGTTGAATCGGCTGCCGCCGCGCGGCCTCCTGAGCGCCTGACGGTGGCCGAGGCCGCAGAGCGATACCGCCGCCTGAACAACCCCGGGGCCTATGTGGGGCCTTACCTGAACTCCACGGTGCCCTACTTGGTCGAGCCGATGGAGATGCTTACCAGCCGGGACTTCACGGGCATGGTTTTTTGTGGCCCCGCGCAAACCGGAAAAACGGAACTTTTTCTGAATTGGCTGGCCTACTCGGCGAAGTGCGACCCCGCCGACATGATGCTTGTCCAGACCTCACAGACCACCGCGCGAGACTTCTCCATGCGGCGCGTGGACCGGATGCACCGCCACTCACCTATGATCGGCGAACTGTTGGCGGGCGGCAAGTCCTCGGACAACACCTTCGACAAGCACTACCGCGCGGGTATGATGCTGAGCCTGTCTTGGCCGACGATCAACGAACTGTCCGGTAAGCCGATCCCCCGGCAGTTCCTGACAGACGTGGACCGGATGCCTGAGGATATCGACGGCGAGGGCAACGTGTTCGACTTGACGGCCAAGCGTGGCACGACCTTCGGGCGCAACCGAATGACCGCTGCTGAGTCCTCTCCCGGCTACACCGTGGAGAACCCGAAGTGGACGCGGAAGACGCCTCACGAGGCCCCGCCGACGAAAGGCATTCTCGCCCTCTACAACCGGGGCGACCGTCGCCGCTGGTATTGGAATTGCGTGAACTGCCACAACAAGTTCGAGCCGGATTTCAACCTGCTGAAGTGGCCGAGCAGCAAAGACATGATGGAGTCGGCTGAGCAGGCCGTCATGGCTTGCCCGCACTGCGATCATGAGTATCGCCATGACCCCGCTGATGGAAACCCCGGCAAGCATGAGATGAACCGAACAGGCCGGTGGGTGAAGGACGGGATGATCTGGAACCGGGAAGGCGAGATGGTCGGGACGCACCTTCGCTCGAATATCGCTTCGTTCTGGTTGAAGGGCACAGCGGCAGCTTTCGCGTCGTGGGAGACTTTGGTTTTCAACTGGTTGTCAGCCAACTCGGACTACGAGAACAGCGGTTCCGAAGAGGCTCTGAAGACGACAGTGAACACCGATCAAGGCGATGCTTATCTGCCGAGGTCTATGGCGAGCGACCGTGTGCCTGAGCATATCAAGGCGCAGGCCAAGGCTCTCGGCTTTCGCACAGTTCCGGCTGCTGTCCGTTTCCTGATCGCTGCTGTTGACGTCCAGAAAAATCGCTTCGTCGTGCAAGTCCACGGGGTCGCCATCAACGGCGATATCTATGTGATCGACCGCTACGAGGTCAAGAAGTCCAAGCGCACTGACAGCGTGGCCGAAGGCTATTCGTGGGTGAACCCCGGGGCCTATCCTGAGGACTGGAAGCTGTTGGCCGAGCAAGTCATCAACTCGACCTACCCCTTGTCGGACGGTTCGGGTCGCCAGATGGCGGTCAAGCTGACCCTGTGTGACTCTGGCGGTAAGGCCGGTGTGACCGCGAACGCCTACGACTTCGTGCGGTGGCTTCGGTGGGGTGACTCGGACGGGGAAGGCGACAGTGCGCCAGAGACCAACGACGAAGGCGACTACGACTGGAAGCCCGGTATGGCTGGACGCTTCTTGCTGGTCAAAGGTTCGTCCGTGAAAAGCGCACCCCGGATCAAGCTGGACTACCCCGACTCCCAGCGTTCGGATCGTCACGCGGGAGCGCGCGGCGAGATCCCTGTGCTGTTCCTCAACACCAACACGCTGAAGGATATGGTGGACAACCGCCTCGACCGGGCGGTCCCGGGCGGGCGGTTTGTCTTCCCTGATTGGCTGGACGACAATTTCTACATCGAACTTACTGTGGAGGTCAAAGACGCCGTTAAGGGCTGGATCAACCCCAAGAACTATCGCAACGAATCTTGGGACTTGCTGGCCTACTGCATGGCCGGGACTTTGACAGCGGGCATCAATCTGGAATACATAGACTCTACGGCCCCGCCGACATGGGCTGCTGAGTGGGATGAGAACGATCTGGTCTTCGATCCAGTCGAAAAGAAAACCCCCTATGAGGGGGTGAAGAAACCCGGTAGGAGTCTTTCCAAGCTGGCAGGGGATTTGGCGTAGATCATGACAACAGCCCTCACACTCGCAGAACGCACTCTCCTGACTGAACGCCTGACGGCGGCGGAAACGGCGCTTCACGAAATCCTTCTGGGCCGACAGGTCAAGACTTTCGTTGACCAATCAGGCGAGCGCGTCGAATATCAGCTTATGAGCAAAGACGCTCTTCGCGCCTATATTCTGGAACTGAGGGTCCGTCTCGGGTTGTCCTCTGTGACCGGACCCCTCCGACCGTGGATGCTGTGATGAACCAGACTGCCAACTGCAAGATGCCCAGCATCCGCACTGTGGCCCCCCTTCAAAAAGGGCCTGCCATGTTTGGCGGGGCCTATGACGGCGCGGCAAGGTTTGACCGGCAGATCGCCGGATGGAACCCGCCGATCCAGTCTGCCGATCTGGAAATGCTGCCCCAGAAAGAGACGCTTGACGCAAGGTCGCGCGATCTGAACCGCAACGACGCCTATGTCCAAGCAGGCACGAACCTGCACAAGGACAGCATTGTCGGCAGCTTCTATATCCTGAACAGCAAGCCCAACTGGAATGTGCTGGGCAAGAATGAGACTTGGGCTGAGCAGTTCCAGCAAGAGGTCGAGGCGAAGTTCACGCTTTGGGCCGAGTCCCCGATGAAGTGGGTGGACGCTGCTGGTCAAAACGATCTGACGGCGTTGATCCGGCTGGCCGTGGGCGTTGCTACGATGGGCGGCGAGGTCTTGGCGACGGTCGAGTATCTGCGCGACAGCGGCAGGGACTTCAGCACAGCTATCCAGATGATCGACACCGACCGCCTCTCGACGCCGTTCACAATGGCGAACTCCCGGGACGTGCGCGGCGGTATCAAGCACGACCGCTATGGGCGTCAGGTTTCGGCCTTCATCCGTGTCGAACACCCGTCTGATTACCTCATGCGGTCCCCGCAGACTTCGGACTGGTGGAAGGAAGTTCCGTTCCGAAAGCCGTGGGGTCGCCAACAGGTGATCTATCTGCGCGAGCAAAACCGTGTCGATCAGACCCGGGCCATCTCGGATATCACGGCGGGCCTGCGTGAGATTGCGATCACCCGGAAGTTCCGCGACGTGACACTTCAAAACGCCGTGGTCAACGCGACCTTCGCGGCCAGCATCGAGTCCGAGTTGCCGTCCGAGGTCGTCTATCAGCAACTCGGCGCGAACCCGGGCCAGTCGAGCGGCGCGGGCGGCGTGGTGGACTACGCCGAGCAGTTCCTTGGCGCGGTCAACGAGTATGTCGGATCGTCCAAGAATATGATGATCGACGGCACCCGCATCCCGCACCTGTTCCCGGGCACCAAGCTGAATATGCAGCCTGCCGGAACGCCCGGTGGCGTCGGCCAGGACTTCGAGCGGTCGCTGTTGCGTTACATCGCTGCCACACTCGGCGTGTCCTACGAGGAATTGTCTCGCGACTTTTCCGAGACGAACTATTCGTCGGCCCGGGCTGCGATGGCGCAGTCCCATCGGTTCATGCAGTCGAAGAAGAAGATCATCGCTGACGGCTTCGCCAACATCGTGTTCCGCCTGTGGCTGGAAGAAGCGATCAACAACGACAAGCTGGACTCTTTCCGCAAGTCGGAAGCGCCGATGCTCTACACGGGCGACCACCTGAACCTCATGTTTGACGCCTTGTCGCAGTGCGACTGGATCGGCGCGGCGCGCGGCCAGATTGACGAACTGAAAGAGACACAGGCTGCCGTTCTGCGGATCAAGTATGGCCTCTCCACCCACGAAGACGAACTGGCCCGGCTCGGTAAGGACTGGCGGAAGACCTACGCTCAGTTGGAGCGCGAGGCCAAAGAACGTGACGAACGCAACATCGTGCTGTATGAAGACAACGGCACGAACGCAGCAAGCGGCAGTCCACGGGAATCCGAGGGCGATGGCACTGAAGGCGAGAAGAAGGACAAGAAGATCAAATGAAGAACAGCCACTTCGCGGAAGCCTTTGCCGCTGACCCTTTGTTGATCGACCCTGCGCGCGTTGCTTTGGTCAATGCTTCGCTGAACACGCTCTCGGACTCCGATGAGATGCAAACCATGATGGCCCCGGCATTGGCTTCGGAGGATGGCTATTGGGACCACCCCTATCAGGCCGGGGAGCCACACCCTTATCGGCCCTACTCAGTCTCGAATGGCACTCTGTCGATCCCCGTCCAAGGGGTTCTGCTGAACAACTTCAGCTTCCAGTATGGTCGCTACGCCACCGGCTACTCCTACGTCGAAAAGGCGCTGACCCGGGGCTTGGCCGATCCCGGCGTTGACCGGATCGCATTGGTCATCAACAGCCCGGGCGGTGAGGTCGCGGGCTGCTTCGAGTGTAGCGACAAAATCTTCGAGGCCCGAGGCGTGAAGCCCATCGGGGCATTCGCTGCCGACCACGCATATTCCGCTGCCTACGCGCTGGCGTCTTCGGCCAGCACCTTGTCTGTCACCCGCTCTGGCGGCACAGGTTCTGTCGGCGTGGTCACGACCCATGTGGACTTCTCTGAGGCCCTCGCTAATGATGGCATCAAGGTGACTTTCATTTTCGCCGGGAAGCACAAGGTCGAAGGGAACGCATACGAAGCATTGTCTGATTCGGCGAAAGCCCGTATTCAAGACAGAATCGACCGTATCTACAGCGTGTTTACCGGCACGGTGGCCCGCAATCGCGGTATGGACGAAAAGGCAGTTCGGGCAACTGAAGCCCTTACATTCGACGCTCAGGACTCGGTTGCGAAAGGTTTCGCAGATCGGATCGGGGCACTGGCAGAGGAAATGGTCGCCTTCTCGGAGGACGTGACCGATCAAGAGGATGAAAGTCTCATGACCACCTTCACGCAAGAACAGATGGACGCCGCAGTTCAAGCCGCTACCGCGCAGGCGATGACTGATGGGGCCGCTGCTGAACACGCTCGACGCACCGCGATCATGGGCTGCGATGCGGCCCAGACGCGCCCGCTCGCCGCCGCCGCTTTCGTGGACGGGGGCCTTGCGTCCGAGCAGGCCATCGCTCTGTTGGGCAAACTGCCCGAGGAGAAAGCCACTGTCGCCCCCGCCCCGGCCCCGGTTGCTGCTGCTGCTGCTGCCGGTAGCACCCCGTTCGACAAGCACATGGAGGCCACGGGCAACCCCGAGGTCGGTGCGACCGCCCCGGGTGCCGACAAAGACGCAGATGACGACATGAAGGCCACGGCCTCCATCGTCAGTTCTGTTCGTGCCTACCACGGCAAGCCTGCTGCTGCGGCGTAAGCTACAGCCTCCGTCCTTCAACCTGCCGAGTCTTTCGGCGATCATCGTAGGAGCCAAGAAAAATGGCAGACGTTACCACCACTCACGGCGCTCCCGGGATCGCCGCTTTTGCCCGCGAGACGTATGGCAACATCGCGGAACTTCGCCTTCAGGACACCCCGGCGCTGGCCTTCCGCAAAGTGCGGATCACTGCCACGGGTGGCGATCTGGCCCTGCCGATCTACTCTGTGATCGGGCCGGTTGGCCTTGCGCCTTACCAAGCAGACCTCGCCGACAAGACGGTCGTGGGGATCACCGCGCATCCGATCAACCTGTTGGAAGATGCGTTCCTCGATATCGAGGTCATCTGCGCAGGCAACCTCGATATCAAAGCCCTGACGTGGGCTTCGACCTTCGACACCGACGCCAAGAAACTGTCGGCGTTCGATGGCCTCGGGTCGCCGATCAACATGATCCTCGGGATCAACCCCTTCAACAGTGATGGCGTTCTGGCGTAATCGTCAGGCAGGAAAGGACTTTCCGAAATGGATAATACGATCTTCACCACCCGAACGCTTCTGGGTGCATACTACGACAAGGACGTCTCCGTCGCGCCGTCGAACTACTGGCTGAGCCTCTGCTTCCCGGGCCAGATCAACTTCGACACGGAGTATGTGGACTTTACCCGCATCTCCGACCAGCGCAAGTTGGCTCCGCTGGTCCTGCCGACCTTGCAGGGTAAGCCGGTCTATTCGGCTGCTGAAGAGCGGATTCAACTGAAGCCCGCCTATGTGAAGCCGAAGGATGCCGTGAGCGCCAGCCGCGTCATCAAGAAGGTCGCCGGGATGGGCGAACTGCACCAAGGGTCGAACATGACCCCCGCAGCGCGCTACAATCTGCTGGTCGCGGATATTCTGCGCCAGCACCGGATCGCCATCGAACGTCGCTGGGAATGGCTTGCTGCCGAAGCGATCCTGTATGGTCAGGTGACATTGGTGGACGAAGCATACCCCACGACCATCGTGAACTTCCAACGCGCTGGGGGCCACACGGTCACTCTCGGGGCCGCTGCTCGCTGGGGCGACTCCGGTGTGTCGATCCTGAACAACGTCGAATCGTGGCGCACCACGATGCGCCGCGCAGCCTTTGGCGGCGTCAGCAATCGTATGACGGTCGGTGCAGCCGTCTGGGAAGTCATGCGTCAGGACTCCGAGATCCGCGAAATGCTGAAAGCTGACAGCTACCGGGCGAACTCGGGCGGGGTCGATCTGAACCTCGGGATGCGTGAAGGACTCGACGTGGAGTTCGTCGGCAGACTGAGCGGCACTCTCGAAGTCTTTGTCTACTCGGACTACTACCAGCTTGCGGACGGCACGGTCACACCCTTCATGGACCCCCGTGATATCGTGTTGACCAGCCCGAGTGTCGAGGGTGTCCGTTGCTTCGGTGCCATCCAAGACACCAAGGCCGGGATGCAGTCGCTCGAAGTGTTCCCGAAAATGTGGGACGCGGAAGACCCGTCGGCCACGTTCATCATGACCCAGAGCGCCCCGCTCATGGTCCCGATCAACCCGAACGCGACGTTCCGCGCTCGCGTCATCGCCTAAGACCTGAAGGGGGCGGGTCTAGTGCCCGCCCCTTTTCGTCTCTGAACCCACCTGACCCCCTCACGAGCAAAGGAATGTCCCGTGAAACAACTCATCGCAATGACTGAAATCCACGTCACCGAAGTCCCCGGAAAACCCGGCGACCGCTTGAAGAGTATCGCCCCGATCCCGCCCAAAGTTCGGGTCATCCCCGCCACTTCGGTCTTCAAGGCGGCTGACGCCGCTCAGGAGAAAGAGTTCATCGACATGGGCGCGGCCCGTGTGGCCGAGACAGAGGACCGGATCGAGAAGGCCGAAGTGATCGACCTGTCGGGCGACGGCGCAACCCAGAAAAGTTCCGCCAAGCAGGCTGCTGAAGCCGATGTGGCCGAACTGGAAGCTGCGCGAGCGGCCTACAGGGACGCATTTGGTGAAGAAGCCCACGGCAAGGCGAAGGCGGAAACGCTGCGCGGCAAGGTCGAAGACAAGGCGAAGGCTGACGCCGAAGCCGCAGGCATGGTCTGATCCATGTCCATTCGTGGGGTAAGGGAACTGGCCCGCAGGCAACTGCATGACCACATGGGGGAACCGGCGAACTACTACGCCCTCCCCCGAGACCCTACCCCCACGTTCACCCTTATCACCGCACGGCCCCACTCGAATGTGGCGAGGGCTGGCGACTTGGCCGGGACGAACCTGTCCTACGCCGAGACGCAGGATCGCGCCGAGAGCATCGTATTTATGCTGGATGAAGTGCCTGACCCGGTGCGCAATGCGCTGGTCATCTTCACGATCACCGAAGGCTACTTCCTGAATAACGTCCTCCCACCAAACGGCATCACTGTCACCGCCGAAGTGATTCGTGCGGACCACCGCGACTTGGTTGGCCTCACAGCGCCGGATGGCACGGTCATTTCATGAGCGCGGACTTCGCCGTAATCGTGGAAGGGGACGCCCTGAGCCTGCTGCTCGGACTTGATCTCGATTCCCGACAGAAAGCTGCATCCCAAGCCATCAACAAGACTGTCAAGACCACCCGGACTGAGATGGCCCGCAGGGTTCGCGCTGAGATCAACTTGCCTGCGTCCTACGTCTCCCCGCGCCAAGGTCGGCTGAAGGTGTCAGGGTTCGCTACACCCGGACAGCTTGAAGCGTCGATCACGGCGCGCGGCAGGGCGACGTCTCTTGCCCGGTTCGTGACCTCTTCGAGTGGCGTGAACAAGCCCGGCGTAGCGGTCAACGTCGGCGGCTCGACCCAATTCCTTGATCGTGCTTTTCTGATCCGTCTGCCAGGTGTCGGCGGCGAAACAGACGCAGGGAGCGGCAACCTCGGGTTAGCTGTGCGGCTACCCAAGGGGGCGCGGCTGAGGAACAAGAACTCTGCACAGGTCAGCAAGGGCCTCTACCTGCTCTACGGCCCGTCGGTCGCTCAGGTGTTGGAGAACAACTCTGGGTCAGGTATCAAGCAGGATATCTTGCCCGAGGTCGCGGCAAGGCTGCAACGCGAGTATCTCGCGCAGATCGCTAGGAGGAGAAATGCCTGACCCCCTTCGCCTTACGATCCACAAGCGGCTGACCACGCTGTTCGAGACGATCACATATACCGACTTCGACAGCACTGATTTTGCCATGACGGGCCGGGTCTTTCGTGGTCGTGGTATTTTCGGCGATGAGACCCCTGTGCCAGCGATTTCCATCTTGGAGTCACCACTCCCGAACGAGTCTACGCCACCACCTGTTTCTGGCACGACCGCCAAGACGATCTGGGAACTGGTCATTCAGGGGTTTGTGCGGGACGACCGCTTGAACCCCACGGACCCAGCCCATCTTTTGCTGGCCGAAGTCAAAAGGGTTTTGGCCGAAGAACGCATGAAGATGGATTGGGACGTGCCCGCAGATGGAATCTTGGGGCTTGGCCGAAACGTCCTTGCGTTGTATATCGAACCCGGTGTGGTTCGTCCCGCCGATGAATTGTCGAGCAAGGCTTACTTTTGGCTTACACTTCGTCTTGAAATCGTAGAAGACTTGGCTGACCCCTACGGGGCAGTTTGAACCACGCTTAAGAAAGGGAACACCATGTTTAAGCAATACGTTCTTGGTCGGGGACGGGTCCACTTTGCCCGCTTCCTGCCCGGCACGACCACACCGGATGGATTCCGCTACATCGGCAACACCCCCGAGTTCTCGATGAACATCGAGTCCGAGGAACTCGACCACTACGACAGTGACGATGGCATCCGTGAGAAGGACGACTCGGTTCCGCTGGAAGTCAACCGCACCGGCTCGCTCATCACGGATAATATCGTGCCGGAAAACGTGGCGCTGTTCTTCTTCGGGTCGAACTCCATCGTCTCGCAGGCTCTCGTTGCCTCCCAGACCGTCACCCTCGAAAATATCCGTGCGGGCCACGGATACAAGCTGGGTTCCACGGCTGCCAACCCCGCAGGCTATTTCGGTATCAACGCCACAGGCTTCTCTGCCGAGACCAATCCCGCCGGGACGGCTCTGGTCGCTGACGTGGATTACACGGTTGATCTGGACGCTGGCCTCATCACGTTCATCGCGGGATCTCTGGTCGCCACGGAGGGCATTGATATCGACGTGACCTTTGCCGTGCGGGCATCCACCCGGACGCGCGTGATCTCGGGTTCTGCGCCAATCGAGGGGGCCATGATGTATATCACGCGGAACCCCAAGGGCGGGAACTCCACGTTCTATATGCCCTCCGTCAAGGTCACGCCCAATGGCGACTACGCGCTGAAGGGCGACGACTGGCAACAGATTCCTCTGTCGCTGGAAATCCTCAAGCCCGACGGCCAAGAGGCCATCTATCGAGACGGCACCCCGGTCTACGCCTAAGCGCACGGGGGCGGGCTTCGGCTCGCCCCACAACCTCCTGACACTGGATTTCAAACATGAAAAAGAAGACGAAGCTGAGTGGTATCGTCTACCACATTCCGACAGTCGAACTGAGTATCGGCGTCGAAATCGAAATTCGCCCTATCAACGTGACCGATATCATGTCCCTGCTCTCCGAGTTCGGGCCTCAGGTCAGCATTTCCTATGCCAAGCTGGTGGAGATGGCAAAGAACAGGACGCTGGATGAAGCGACCGTTCGGGAGACGTTGGAGTCCCTGTTGGAAGAGGCCCCCGGCCTTATGTCGGCGCTGATTGCTATGGCGAACGACGACAACAACGAAGATGGCCGAGCGATGGCTGCCACGTTGCCTCTGGTTGACCAGCTTGCAATCTACGACACGCTGTTCCGCGAAACGCTGCACTCGGAGGCCACTGTAAAAAAGCTGTTGGCGTCCCTGAGTCAGACGGCGATGATGGTCTTTGGGGCGCTGAAGGGGATGAAACCCCCGACTTTGAAGACTTCTACTGGTCGCTCCGTCGCCAAGTAAGTTTGTTGCTCTCCGAGGGTCACGCCTTGGCCTACAGCTACTCCCTCGGTAGGGTCTTCGATGAGGCCAACATCGTCATGGAGCGGGGCAACGCGCGCATGAAGCTAGAGACCGTCCTTGCGCAACACGCGCACGGCGCTGTAGTGTCGAAAAAAGGCGGTTCCGCTCTTCAAAGGCTGATGAAAAAACTCAACTTCGAGACACGGCCCTTGAAGGCAGGCCATGACTGGCAGGCAGCCGACCCGGAGAACTCGGACTAGGAGTAGCGCCAGATGGCACGGAAAGACGTCAGCCTTGTCATCAACGCACAGGACAAGGCCAGCAGCGCCCTTGACCGGATCAGCGCCTCCCTTGAAGACTTCCGGGCCGGTCAGCAGGAACTCGATGGTCAGGCTCAAAAGACTTCCAGTTCTCTTGGTCAGATCACCAAAGCCCTTGACGCGGTGGAGAAGGCTTTCGGTGGCCTCGACGGTGCGAGCAAACTGCGCGCCCAACTGGACGAAGCCGCGCAGGCTGTGGACCGGCTTAGGGTCGAGACCGAAACCGGAAATACCTCGATCAAGGAATACGAGAAAAAGCTGAAGGACGCTGGTAAGGCGGTCGCTCAGTATGACGCCAAGATCGCGCGGTCTATCGCTGCGCAGGCCAAGCAAAGCAAGGCACTGAAAGAAGCTGCCGCTGCTGCCCGCGTTTCTTCCAAGGCGCAGGTGGACGCTTCCGCCGCGCAGGACAAACTGCAATCTCGGCTTGCTGAACTCCCGGCCCTCATTGGCAGGCAAGAGGCCGCACTGGTTAAGGTGTCGGCCCGGTATTCCGAACTCTCGGCAAGGATGACCTCTGTTGCGGCGATCTCACCTTCGCTTCAAGCGCAGTTTGATTCCAATTCCCGTAACGTCGCCAAGAACGAAGCCGCCCTTGCGTCTTTGAAGGCTGAATACACGGGCCTCGGCGCGGCGGTGAAGAAGTCCACCAAGGAACTGACCAGCGCCAGCGGCGGCGTGGCAAGGGCCAACGCAAACGTCACCAAAGCGAAGGCCAAGGTCGAAGCCCTTGCTCAAGCCCACGAGAAATTGACTGACTCTGCGCGCAAGGCTCGGGTCGAGCAGAAAGGCTTGGAGAAGGCTCTGGCCGATGCTGCCGCAGGCGGCGCGCGGGCAAAGGGTGGATACGACAAAGCGGCAGCCGCTCTGGACCAGCTTAGGTCCAAGTCTGCTGCGACCGAAGTTGCGTTGAAAGAACTGGCAGCTATCTCAGTCAACAAGCTGGGAGACCAGATTGTCAAACAGGGTCTTGCCTTCAACAGTGCCAAGCAAGACGTCAGTGACCTGTCGGCTCGGGTTCGCGCTTACCGGACTGAGATCGCCGCTGCCGGGGTGCCCACCCGCGAGATGGCGCAGAACCTCGCCAAGCTGGAACAGGCTGCTGACGAAGCCGGGTTGAAGATGCTACGGCAGGAAGAGACCCTGCGAAAGCTGGGCGCTGAATACCGCAAGAACGGCACCAGTCTCGAAGGCGTGTCCAAGAGCATGAGGTCTTTCGGGGCTGAACAAGATCGCCTCGCCGCAGACCTGAGGGAATTGACGAACGACGGATACAAGGCCCGTCGCGCGATTGACGAACTGAACAAGGCGCAGCAGAGATCGTCGTCGGCCAAAGCTGCGGCGGATATTCGTCGGCTTGGCGATGAAGCAAGAAGGGCCAAGCCGAAGATCAGCGAACTACGGCAGGAATATAACCGCCTCTACGGGGGCAGCCGACAATCGTTGAGCGTAAACCAGCGCCTGCGCGGCGAAGTCCTGTCGATGATCGCCGCCTACGGGGGCCTCTACGGGGTCATCAATCTGCTGCGGCAGACTGTGGACGCTATGCAGGTTCTTGAAGCGGCTACGGCTCGCCTCAACGTCGCGAACAACGGAAATTTTGCGCAGACCGGCGCAGACCTCGACTACCTGCGCTTCCAAGCGAACCGGCTTGGCATCAACCTCGGAACTCTTTCGACGGAGTTTTCGAGGTTCTCCATCGCCACGCAGGGCACCAACCTTGCGGGCCAGCGGACCCGTGACATTTTCGTATCGGTTGCTGAGGCGGCTCGGGTCGCACGGATCAGCAACGAACAACTCTCGGGCATCTTTACCGCGCTGACGCAGATCGTGTCCAAGGGCGCGGTCCAGATGGAGGAACTTCGGCAGCAGTTGGGCGACCGACTGCCCGGTGCGCTTCAGATCATGGCCGATGGTCTGGGGCTTACGACCGGCGAACTCATCAAGATGATGGAGCAGGGCCAGATCACGGCGGATGCGCTGCTGCCCTTTGCTGATGAACTGACCCGCAGGTTTGGCCCCGGTCTGGCGCAGGCTCTGACCAGCACTGCGGCGGAACTCGGGCGGCTTCAGAACGCCGCTTTCGGTGCGTTGATCGTGTTCGGCGAAGCGGGTTTCATTGAGGCATTTGTCGATCTGATTCGTGACCTGATTGAACTTTTGGAATCTGCTTCTTTCCAGACTTTCACAGAGCGCGTGTCGCAGCTTTTCGCTACCTTGGCCGAGGCGGCTGGTTTCCTTGTTCGGAACTTCGAGACGGTCGGCATTGTCATCGGCGCTGCCATTGGCCTGAAGTCTGTTACGATTGTCACCCGTCTGGCGACCGCTTTCTACGGGTTGGTGGCTTCGATGCTGCTGATACCTGCACGGGCACGGGCTGCTGCCGCTGGGCTTACTGCTACCGCTGGGGCTGCGGGGGCAGCGACAGGAGGGTTTATTGCCCTTCGCGCTGCTGTGATCGGCTTCCTGTCTGCGACGGGCGTTGGCGTCCTGCTTGTCGTTGCCGGTGCGCTGATTGGTAAGTGGTTGACGGGTGCGAGCGCCATGAACACGGCGATGGAATCCCACGAAAGGATCATGGGGGACGTCCAGCAAGCCTACGAAGAAGCTAATGGTTCTGTCGCGGAGTTCATGGCAGCGGTGACGTCCGGGTCGGTTACAGAGGCCCGCAATAACCTGCAACTTCTCGAAGAAGCCGTGCAGGATAGCGCCAAAAATATCGGTGATGCGCTTCGAGCCGATCAAGGCACGGCAGCAACCAACTTGTTCGGGTTGAACCTTGCGCGCCTCTTTGGTGAGGCCAGCCGGGAATATCAGGACGCGGTAGACGAACTGTTGCAGAGTGTCACGCGCGGCGAGGTTGACGCCCGAGATCTGCGCGCCGAACTTGACAAGCTGGCAGAGACCTTCCGCGACGGTTCCGATGCCAACATGGACCTTGCCAACGCGCTTGACGATGGTGCCAAAGAGTTTGACGAAGCCTACACTGCGATGGATCAGGCCCGCGACATACTGACCCTTTACACAGGCACTGCTGAAGAAGCCGAAGCTGCGATGGAACGGCTTGCGAACCGGGGGGCCGAAGCAGCTTCTGATATCGCAGCGTTTGCGACCAGCAGCGACGATGCAGCCGAAGCGATAGAGAAGCTGGAAGAGGCTACGGACAAACTCACCGGGTCGCTGCGGGACATACTCAAAGAACTTCCAGAGATGGAGGAGTATTTTGCCCGGCTCGAAGAGTCGGATGCGATGGTGAAGCTGCGCAACGATGCTCTCGCAGCGGCCCTTGAAATCGTGGACGTCAACAAAGCATGGGACGAATTGACGACTGCCATCGGCGGGTTCCAGTGGTCGGGCATCTTTGACGTTCTGATGGGCGACCTCGGCAAGATCACCACTTTGATGGAGGGTATCGGCGGTGCGTTCGATGGTCTCACAGGGCGTTTTGGAAACCTCGGGACCACGCTCAACGATGCCGTCGGCGGCTTGGGTAACTTCCTCGGAGAATTTACGGCCAACCTTGCGGCGGGTGCGCCGCTCACAGGTTCTGCCATCGAGCGTTCCGCACAACTTGTGCGTGACAAAGAGGGCTTCCGAAATGTGCCCTACAACGACCCCGCTACCGACGCGAACGGGAATCAGGTTGGCCCAGATATCTGGCGCGCTGGATACGGTTCCAACACGTTCATGCGCAACGGGTCAGTCCAAACGGTCCAGCAATCAAGCCGAGTTACCCGAGACGAAGCTGAAGCTGATCTGGCCCGTCGTTTGGTGGAGTTTCAGAACGTCATCATTGGGCAGATCGGGGCAGACACCTTCCGGGGCATGGAGGAGAGTCAGCAGGCTGTGCTGACCAGCATCGCCTACAATTATGGCAATTTGCCGGGCCGGGTTGCTGGCCCAATCAATGCCGGGGCCAGTGACGCCGCTATCGCAGAAGCGATCATTGGCCTGTCTAACGACAACGGGGGCATCAATGCCCGTCGCCGCGCCCAAGAGGCTGCGATCTTCGTGACAACCACAGACCCCGATGGGACAGCGCAGCGGGAAATCGAAGGTGCGCAGCCGACACTTGACCAGAACCAAGCCCTTGCAGAGGGGCGGCAACAGCTTGAGGTCCAGCAACTCATCAACGAGGGGCGTGAACGTGAGGCTGAGATCCTCCAAGCGCGGAATGCGGCGCTGGCAGCCAACCCCAACATCTTGCCGGATCAACTGGCAGCCGTGGAAGCGTTGGCAGGAGAGACGTTCGACCTTGCGGCAGCGGGCGATCTGGCAAATGACGCGGCTACGGAAGCCTCGCGTCTGGCCGAGGAAACGGCTGCACAAAGGGAGGCTACCGGCAGCACTCTTGACGACGCCGAGTTTGCTATCCGCCAGCAGGATCTCATGAATCAGGGACTCGAACGGCAGGCTCTGATCGAGGCGGCTATTCGCCAAGCGAAGGCGAGCGACCCCAACATCACTGCGCAGGAGATTGCCCTGCTGACGACGCGCACGTCTGCGCTCTACGACGCTGAACGGGCTGGTGCCGGGGTCACAGACGAACTCGAAGCCGCCGAGAAGGCTCAAGAGCGGATCAACGAACTCACGGAGAAACGAACTGCGCTGCAAGAACTGCTGGAAGCCTCCATCGAGAACGGTGACACCGAAAAGGCGATGGAACTCCAAGAGCAAATCTCGGCGGTCAACCTTGAACTTCTGACCGCAATCGACAACGCCGAGAAACTCTGGGAGGCGGTCGGCGGCACGGCAGCAGAGACGGCTATCGCGCAACTCGGCACGGCCCGGCTCGAAACTCAGAACTTCGGTCAGGACGCGGACAACGCCTACCTGAAGTGGGATACCCTCTCGGGTCTTTTCATTGAGGGCCTAGCCAAGGGGTTCGACCAGTTTGCGCAAGCGGTCGCCAACGGCGAGAACCGGCTTGACGCTGCCCGAGACGCCTTCCTGCAATTTGTTGGTGATTTCCTAGTCCAGATCGCACAGATGATCCTGAAGCAGGCGATCTTCAACGCGCTGCAAATGGCCTTTGGCGGAACGTCTTTCGGGTCGTTTGTCGGTATCACTGCGGCCACCGGCCACACGGGCGGGCGGGTCGGCTCGAAGCGCGTCGGCGGGGGCAACCGGGTCAAGACCGTCAACCCCGGCGTCTTTGCGAGTGCAGCCCGCTACCACGGCGGCGGCATGATCGGCGGGTTGTCCCCGGGCGAAGTCCCGATCATCGCCAAAGAGGGCGAGTATATGGCGTCGGAGAACGACCCTCTGCACCCCAACAACCAGAGCAGCAAGCCGAGCGGTGGCGGTGGCGGTGGCGGCGAGATGACGATCTACAACCTCGTGGACGGCGAAGCGGTCATGCGCGCGGCTCTGGCAGCCGACAAAGGTGGCAACCTCTTGCTGAACCATATTCGTGCCAACAAAGACTCTTTCAAGGCGATTCTCAATGGGTGAAAACTGGACTCGATACGGCGGCGCGGCTCCTTTCTGGCCGAACTTCGCGCAGTCTATGGAAATGGAATTTGAGTTCGACACGCGGATCAACGTCTCGCGCGACGGGACTGAACAACGTGTCGGGTGGCTGCCGTTCCCCAAGACGGCGGTGTCGTTCGGTTCGTGGGCGCGTATGGGGAAGCTGGCCGCGCTGTTCGACCTCAGACAGACCCCGAACGCCCCCCTGATCGTGCCCTACTTCTACAAGTCGGTCAGGCTCAGTGCGGCGGCTGATGTAGGGGACACGCTGTTGTCCCTTACCGGCGCAGTCCCGGCGTGGCTGGACGATGACGTGAGGCTCATCCTGCACGGTCCTGACGCGGACGAAGGGGTTGTGGTGGACTTCACTGGCGCGAACAATGCCACGCTCGCTACGGGCCTCCTGAGGGCGTGGCCTGCGGGTTCACGGGCATACCTCGCCCGGCAAGCCTTCCGGCACGACAGCAACACCTTCCAGATCGTCTCCCGGCGCATGGGGTTGGCCGCTAAGCCCCGATTTGACTTCGACGGCAGATCGCCCGCCCTACCCCTGACCACAGCGCGTCGGAGTCACACGACGCCCGGACAGCTACCTTTGGAGTTGTTCGACTTTCGCGCCAACTGGCGAGACGGTTTGACGATCAGAGAAACGCCCTACTTGGAGGAAGTCGTGTCCCGGCACGGGCTGCGCGACCTCTACGCTCCCCATTCCACCTATGGGTTCAACCGGCAAGAGCAGCATCTGCTTGTGGACGGGGAGGAAGTGGAGGCTTTCACCGACTTCTTCATACGCCACTATGGCAGGCAAAAAAGGTTCTTTGCGCGGACCTACCAGCCGAAACTGGTCATGGGCACGGTGGTCTATCCTGATGAACCCGGGCCGACCGGGCTGAACGCCAGCGCGCTTGAACACTATCCGGGGCTTTATCCCTTCAGCCGCCGTGGGCCAGACCTTTTCGAGTTGACCGGCTCTGACGGTTCGGTGCAGCTTGTGGACCGCATGTCTAGATATGCCGGGCGACGTGGCGTTCCGGTAACTTTTCAGGGGGGGTTGTTTCCCGTGAAAGAAACCTTTCAGATCGAGACTCCTTCCGGCCCTAGCCGCGCCCACATCGAAGCGGGCCTCGTGACCCTTAATTGGACCGTGTTCTGTTCCTATGTGGATGGCAGTCCCGCTGGCCCGCCGCTGTCAAACGGGTTGTTCACCCTCGAAGTTGACTTCGACCACAACCAAAACGTAGATAACCGGGAACGCTGGGACTCGGATGGGAACCGAACGCGCGGCCAGAGGCAGGAGGTATATGACTATAGCGTGGATGGCGACGATGCCCCTAGCACTGGCATCTACTATAACGGAGCGGTGAACCTTGCCGTGCCTGTAGAGGCTTGGTTCATGCGGATCGAATTGGCGTTTATGCAACTCGGCACGACGGATGACATTCTGACCACGCGCCATGAGTTTAGCCTGTCTTGGGCCGATCTTCCCGAGGACTACGACATATTCGAGACCTACCAGCCGATCACCGTCCCGCTGCCGGTCACGGCTGAGCCGTATGGCCTCTATCGTTTCGACCAAGATCGGCTTACGGTGGCCCTGCGCACCGGGGAAGTGGCGGAATCTACCGTGACCCTTCTCTCCCTAGATGAACCGCCCGAACCTGATGAGTGACCCATGCCATACTTCCAAGGATCAGTTGACTCCACGCGGCCTGTCGAGATTTTCGAGGTTGTCTATGGCCGCGAGGCGGCGTCCTTGTTTCGCTACACGGACGCGCCTGTTGCCCTGATCGTGGGCGGTGAAACTTATGAGCCGGTGGCGATTACTCGCAACTCGGCCAAGGTCGAAGGCAACGGGCAACAGTCGAATATCCAACTGAAGATGCCTCTCGACTGCGCGCTCGCGGAACTCTTCGTGCAGTTCCCGCCGAACGTCGTCGTCGGATTGGTAATCCGGGTCGGCCAGATGCCTGCGGTTCCCGCAACGGCTCAGAACTTGTCCGACTTCAGCACGGTCTGGGCAGGCATTATCACGGAGAGCAACCGGGAAGGCTCCGAGGCGACCCTTGAGTGCAAGACGCCAGTATCCGATCTGGAAATGCCCGGCCTGCAAAGGTTCTATTCGTGGACGTGCGGCCACCCACTCTACGAGACCCGGTGTGCGGCCTCCCGGTCGGCGGGGGCCACGGCGAACGTCGTCTCGATCATAAGCCCCCTTGTCCCGGGTCGGGTTCACTTTGTCGCTGCTACCGGCTGGCGCAAGACGGATACCAACCCTTCGGACTATGTGGGCGGCTACGCGACGTGGGAGGGGCCTCAAGGTGCAGAGTTCCTGACAATCCGTGACGCAGGAAGCGACTATGTGGACCTTCTCGGCCCCTTGCGTGGTCTCGCCGTGGGCGACGACATAACGGTCCATCTCGGCTGCGCCCGCACCTTGGAGCATTGCGTCAGGTTGCACAACAACGCCAACAACTACGGCGGGCAGCCGTGGATTCCTACGGAGAACCCGATCCGAGAAAGGGGTTTTTGATATGCCCATATGGCTGATCCAAGTCATCGTAGCTGTCGGTCTGAGCATCCTCGGATACTTGCTTATGCCCAAGCCGAAACAGCCGACGCCGCCTTCCTTGAAAGACCTGCAAGAGCCGACGTTCCAGTCCGGTCGGGAGATGCCCAAGGTCGTTGGAACCCTCACTGTGAAAGGTCTGAATGGCATCTACTTTGGGGATAAAGCCCTGCGCACCCGCAAGGTTGACGTGTGATGGCCGACCGTGTGACGCTGGCCGACGGTCTGGCCGCAGGCTTTTGCGGCAGGGGCGTTCTCCAAGCTGCCCGGGAGGTTGGTCTTGACTGGCGGAAGTTGACTCAAGACGGTATTCCTCTGGCTGAGTGGCGCACAATAAACGACTCTCAGTTCAAGCGCGTCGGCGACGTAGCCGAAAATCGGGAGGTCTGACGTGGGGAAAAAAGGCGGGCAGCAGCAAAAGGTCTATGACTATCTTGCGAGCCTTCAATATGGAATTTGCCACGGCCCTATCGACGCGATCTACCGGGTGCGGATCGGCGGAAAGATCGCATGGTTGGGCGACGTCGTAAATTCGCGGACGATTCGCCTGAACAACACGGAACTCTTCGGCGGGACCAAGGGGAGTGGTGGCATCTATGGCGACATGGACGTCACTATGGGCCGCTGGAACGAAGTTGCGTCTACGCCTTTGGCTGCCCGGCTTGACCTTCCTCTAGCTGAGATCCCTGCCTATCGGGGCTTCGCATCAGTGTTCTTCCGGGGCACGGCGGGGGTGACTGTATCTGACCGCATTCCGTCCTTTGCCGCCAATTATCTGACACAGTTTGCCAGCCTGTTCGGTGGGACCAGCGAGAACGCGACGGGTGACTCGGCGGGCTTTTATTGGGGCCAGAACGTCGTCACGATTCCTCCCGCAGACGTGACCGTCAGCTACTGCCCGCCGGGGCCTGCGGGTGGCGGCGCGTGGCGTGTTATCTGGCCTGACGACGATGACCAGACGCACGACAGCGGCATCTCTGGTGAGGACTACGAGGAGAACGAGGAACAGCCGCTCTACCCCGGCGAGAACGGCTTGACCAAGCTGCCCGGGGCGAACCCGGCATACATGATCTACGAGGCGATCATCTCGGAGGACTACGGCTCAGGAATACCAGTCGCGGGCATCCATGCGGCCTCTTTCCTCACTGCTGCCGAGCAACTCCACACGGAAAAGTTCGGCATGTCGATGATCTGGACGGCCCAGATGAAGGTGAAGGATTATGTGCAGGAAATCCTGAACACGATCCGCGCCTTCTTGTTTGTGGACCCGGACAGCGGCCTCTGGACGATGCGGTTGCTGCGCGATGACAACGCCTTCTTCGACGGCAGCCGAACGATCAACCCGAGCAACGCGGACGTGCGAAACCGCAAACGCATGTTGTGGGGCGAGACCGCCAACCGTATAATCGTGCAATATACGGACCCCACGACCGAAGAAATGTCCACGGTCGAGTCTACCAACCTCGCCAACATCGCTATCCAAAACGGGCGTGTCCGACCTGAGACCAAAGAGTATAAGGCAGTCCGCTGGCCGCAGTTGGCACAGGTTTTGGCTGATCGTGATCTTGCAGAATTGTCGCTTGCCTTGTTCTCGGCGCAAGTGCGGGGCGACCGCAATTTTGCCAGTGTCAAACCCGGCGATACCTTCGTGCTGCAATGGCCCGAGGACGGAATTGTTGCCATGATAGTCCGGGTCATGAAGGTGGACCCCGGCGGGCCGGATAGCACAGAGGTCAGGTTTGACGTCGTGGAAGACCTGTTTTCGTCGGCGACGAACGCCTACCGTGCGCCGCAGGCCGGGCTGGCAGTGCAGACGACCGCCTTGCCTGCGCCGCTGACTGTCTCGATCCCCGTGACTATCCCCATGCCCATCATGACGTCCACCACGGGCCTCACTGTCGCGGCCCTCGACGCCTTGTGGCCCAGCCTTCCCATCGGGTTCATTGTGGACCACGCCTCCCTTCCGGTTGAGGAAGTGCGTGTCTACGGGCCGGTCCCGCAACCCAATGCTACGAGTCCCAGCCAACAGATCGCCACGGTGGACACGTTCAGGTCGCGGCAGATCACGTCGGATTGGGTGCCCGAAGTCTTCTCGACCCTGACCGAAGCCGAAGGGTCCGCGCTGGGGGCAGAGACTACCTCGCCCGGCAGGGTCTTGATGCTCGGCGACACCGATGCAGTGTCAGAACTGGTCATGCTCTACACCTTTGCCGCCGGGGAGTGGACGGTTCTGCGAGGTCTCTACGACACGGTGCCCCAAGCGTGGCCGACGGGGACTCGGATCAGCGCCTTCCCTGATTTTGCCGAGGACTTCGATCCGCAGGACCGTGTAGCCGCCGTGCTGATCCCCTACCGCTTTCAGCCGGTTGTCGGCGGTCGGTCACTCACTCTTTCGTCCGTCCCGACCGTCAACTTCACGCCCACAGACAGGCCGATCCTGCCGTTCCGACCTGCCAACGTCCAGCTTGACGGGGCTGGGTTCAACGGGGTGGACTATTCAGAGGAAGTGTCTCCCCCGGCGACCTATGCGGTCACATGGGCCAACCGAAACCGCACCCGGGAAGACCAAGTTCCGCTGGCGTGGAACGCAGCCGGGGTGACGCACGAGGCAGGCACGACAACGACGGTTCGGATCATCAACTTCGACGGGACTTTGGAGCATGAGGAGACGGGGCTGACCGGGGAGTCATTGACCCTAAATCTGGTTGACTTCGGCCCATCGCAGTCCGGTTGGATTGAGGTTTTGACCGAACGGGACGGCTACGAGTCTCGTGCCGCAGTGCGGCGGCAATTTACCTTCGTCAACACGGGCTGGGGCAACGGCTGGGGCTTCGCGTGGGGGCAGGTTCGTTAGTGGACGTTTCCACCTCCCTGTAGTAGGTTCCGCCAAGCAGAGGGTCAAACATGACAGCAACCACATCGCATGAAGTCACGCAGTCGTGGGTTCTGATCGAGGAGGCCACCAGCGTCTTCTTGCAGCTTCGATCTCCCGGTCCTGTCTTGATCCACGTCGGGCCGACCTTGCCTGATGGAGTCGTCCCGGCGGTAACGATGATCTTTGACGACGACAACCCCAGCACTCTGGCGAACCTCAGTTTGGAGGGGATCGAGGCTTTGAGCCGGGTCTACGCACGTTCGCGGGACAACGAAACCAACTACCTGACTGCCATCTGTTCCAGCATAGTGGCCTAACGGATGGGTGTAAATGTCTTTAACGGTCGCGGGGCCTTCATGGTCCGAATGTCGACGATTTTGGGAAGCCTCACGGGTTGGGGCAGAGGCTACGGCGCAGGCTGGGGCCAGTAACAGGAGACGACGATGCCGTCACGCGAACTTACCGGCCTTGGGCTGAGAGCCTTCTACGACGTAGGCGAGGATGGCTGGGGCGTTGCGATGAGCGAGGACTTGCGCAAGCTGTCGTTCCTCACCCAGATCGCCGTGGATTCAATCGCAGCATCTCTCCCGGGCAGCCCTGCCAACGGGGCTTCCGTTCTCTTGACGGCTACCGCCGAGGCAGGAAACATCGCCCTCTACGACGTCGCCACATGGATATACTTTGAGCCGAACGAAGGGTGGCGGCTCTTCGACAGAGCCACCAACAACGTGCATACCTACGACGGCACTGCATGGGTTCTCGAAGTGGGCCTACCGACTTTGGGCACGGCTGGTCAGGTTCTCGCGGTGAACACCGACGCTGACGGCACAGAATGGGTTTCCCGAGTGGACCTACCGACTTTGGGCACGGCTGGTCAGGTTCTCGCGGTGAACACCGACGCTGACGGCACAGAATGGGTGGACCCGGCAAGTGTCGGCGAGGGAAACACGATTGAGGTTGTGAGCGGCACGGCCTACACGACAGTCCTTGCTGATTTTGATGGAGGCAAGGTCAAGCGGATGAACAACGCCGCTGCCCAGACTGTGACTGTTGCCCCCGACCTCGTGGGCACTGACACCTGTTTCTTCTACCAGCAGGGGGTAGGCTCAGTCACCTTTGCCGCTGGCGCTGGGGTAACGCTTCGATCCTTGGGCGATGATCTGACAATCTCTGGTCGGTATGGGTCTGCCGCCCTTATATGGGTCGCAACAAACGAATACCTGATCGTAGGGGCGCTCGCGTAATGTCAGTAGGACTCCTTCTTTCGAGCGTTGCTTCATCGGGCGGCGTAGCAACCCCTCCCCCGCCTACTTCTGATCCCGATTGGGCAAACGTGGCGTTCTTGGCTGAGTTTGGCGCTCCCATTGACACGAGTAGTGCTGCTCGTGCTGTCGATATTCTAGGTGAGGTATATTCTAGCGATTCTCCGGCTCGCGGTTCTAATTCGTTGAGTGTCAGACTTGGCAAAATTTCGTCACAGGAAAACGGGGCTTTGCAGTTTTCGTCAAGTCCCGACCTTGGTAATGAAGACTTCACGATTGAGGCTTGGTTTAATTCCGCAGAAGAACCAAGCGCCGGTGGGGTTATTGTCGCACAATGGGATAACGGCTCTAATTCCAGAAAGTCTCATCATCTATATTGGGATGGGACCAATAAACGTTGGATTTTCGAGTGGTCTACCGATGGAAGTGATACTGCCGGTTCGGTCTCCTTCAGTCATGATCAATCTTTTGACACCAGCAACGACGGCATTACGATGGCCCAAGCGTTCGATGGAGAGTGGCACCATATCGCAGTAACGAGAGCCGACACTGTTATTACACTCTTCGTGGATGGCGTTGTTGGTGGAGCGACACTCAATGACAACGACACTATAGGAACGGGAGTCGCTATACACTTTGCTACGAATAGCGACTTGAGAATAGGTGCTAGAGATGATAGGACGTCTAGTCCTCGATTTACTTACGACTCTTTCATTGATGACCTTCGGATCACAGTTGGGACCGCACGATACACGGCGGCTTTCACGCCCGCTACTGGACCTTGGCCTACAGGTGCCGGTGATGCCCATTGGAGCGAGGTAGAAGTTCTTCTCGATTTCGAGTCTCGTTTTGGTGTAGAGGGAAAAGGAAAACTCACAGGTCCAACTTATATAACACCTCGCAACGCGGAACCTATCATTACTGCAAAAGGATTTCAGGGTGTAGCCAACAGTAACGGTGATTCTTTCTATCTCGCTCAGACAAACGGTGAAACTTGGTCTCCCTTGGGTGGTGACTTTACTCTCGAAGTGTTTGGGGTCGAACGTCGGGACGCAACTGAGTCGTTCAAACACATAGCGGGTTGCTACCGAACAGACGAAGGAGGACGATCTTTCAGCATTGGGATTGTAGACGGAACTGAGTGGGGGATGCTGTATTCCGTAGATGGAAATGCCTTCACTAGGGTAGGCACAGGTCGTTCACTGACCCAAGACGTAGCATATGATCTTTGCGTCGAGAGAAGCGGGACCGATTTACGGTTTTATGAAGACGGAGTTCTGGTTCATACCGCAACGATTTCGGTAACGATCTTTGATTCCAATGTTGGGAATGTGATGCTTTCTGTCGGTGCTGCTGCCAATACTTGGTCTGGTTTACACGGCAACAACTTCAATGGCTTCATAAAAGCCGTCCGATACACGAAAGGTGTCGCGCGATACGAAGCCGCATATACCGTGCCGACCTTGCCTCTTCCAGAAGGGGCAGACCATGTGTTTCCTGTGATAACTGACAGCCGTTGGAGAGTTCGCATACTGACATATATTGGAAGTTCCCCGAGGATCAGCGAACTTCAATTCAGGACAACTATTGGTGCTGATGAACAAGCTACTGGTGGATATCCTTTCGCAGGTGATATGGTCAATGGTCGGAACGCTCCCGGTCGAGGCTTCGATGGTGTCTCTTCAACTAACGCTCATTGGGCAGCCGATTCCATCACCCCCATCGCTGACGTATGGTTGGCCTATGATTTTCTGGCGACAAAGGTTGTCACTGAGATTGCTCTTTCCACAAACTCGACAGGTTTCTCTCCGACGACTTTCGTAGTGGAGAAAAGCGACGACAGGATAACGTGGACGCCAGTGACCGGCACCATAACTGCTGGCACATGGACTGCGAACGTAGCCCAACTATTCACCCTCGCAGATCACCCCGTCTAACGACCTGTGTGACCTTAGGGCGCAGGCCCCTCCCCATATGTAGCGAGGGGCAGAATTGAATTGGAACCTGTAGGTTCGGCTGGTAGAAGGGGGGCATAACTTCCTGACTACCTGAGGTTGATCCTATGGCTTCTCTCTCCGACGACAACGTGGTCCGCAAAGTTCAGATTTGGCTGCGCGACATGGGCGCATACAATGGCCCGATTGACGGTGATTGGGGGCCTCTCTCCAACACTGCATGGGAATCGGCGGCTGCCAACTTCTTGGGCACCCCGGACAAGCCTGCCGAACCGAAGCCCCGCTTCGCCGGGGGCCTTGTTCGGATCATCATGCACTGGACGGCCAGCGCCTACTCCGTCGGGGGGAATGTGAACCACTACCATTTCGTGATCGACGGTGACGGTGAAGTGTTCAACGGCAAGCTGAAGCCCGAGGACAACATCAAGACCAATGACGGGCGCTACACGCCACACGTTCTGAACGCCAACACAGGGGCCATCGGCGTCGGCATGGCCTGTATGCGCGGTGCGGTCGAGGTTCCGTTCCGTTGGGGCAACTACCCCATGCGAGAAGTTCAGGTGGACAGCATGTGTCGTCTTGTGGGAAAGCTGATGAACCAATACGGCATCGCTCTTGACCGCCGAACGGTCTTGACCCATGCCGAGGTCCAGCCCACGCTGGGGATCAGGCAGAGGGGCAAGTGGGATATTACATGCTTGCCCGGCGACACGCGGTCGCGCAACGCCATCACCGTTGGCGACGAACTGCGCCAGCGAATCAAACTCGCAGCATAGGAGTGCGACATGCTCGAAGAAATCTGGACTGAGGTCCAACCGACCCTTCTCCCCTTGGTCGTCCTTGCCATAGGCGCGATCATTTCCGTGGCGCAGACGGTTGCCGCGACGGCAGCCCGGCGGGCCGAGGCGTGGGCCGAGGCCAAGTTCGGGATCGAACTCGAAGAGAAGCACATGCGGGCGCTCCACTCGGCAATCGAGACCGGCATCCGCATGGCTATCGAGCGCGCAGCTTTTGCGACTGACTTGCTTCCGGCGACGGCGTTCGACGTCGCGTTGAACCATGCCACGGCAAGCGTTCCTGACGCGATGGACTTTCTGACGCCGACCAAGAAGGTTTTTGAGGGGATCGCCTTGGCGAAGTTGAACAAAGTCATGATGGAGTTTACAAAGCGAACGGAATGATCGAGCAGAAAGGGATCGCCTAATGTTGTGGGGTCGTGGGGATAGTTCTCGGCTGGACGATGATACGAAGAAGACCCTCAACCACTTGCGCCGCCTTACCGAAACAGGGCATGTGATTGCTCTCGACCCGGATCAGTCGGACACAGCGGTCTATGCAGTGGACTTCGTGAGTCAGTGGAAGTCTGTATTCAAACTTCTGTCGTCTTTGAAGAACGTCGGCCTGTTGGTCGGCGCTCTCCTGTTCATGTATTGGGCAACTCAAGGCGCAATCGTGGGTTGGATTGCCAACATCGGAGCAGGCTAATGATGACTTGGAGTTTCTGGTTTCGCAGACTGGTTGAAGTGACTGTGGCCCTGACGTTGGCCTTCGTGGTGATCCAGCTTTCCTCGGCCATCGGCCAGAAGCAAAAGGCTTTGGTGCCAGTGTCAGCATGGTTCGTAGTCAACGAGGTTTTCGTCCCCGATCACGAGTATGGGACCGACCCCCTGTTGGTCTACGACCGCTCAATCAAAGAAGACTTCCGAGGGTTCTGGATCGTTGAGGTTCAGCGCCTCGGGCGCGAGGGTCTCTGGTCAAATGAATGTTCTGGCAGCGGAACCAGTGACTACGACACCACGGACTTCATCGTGGGTAATCAGGTGAAGTGGGGCTGGTTCGTCGGCAGGCCATGCGCAGTCTCCCCGGGAACTTACAGGCTGCGGATCGGGTGGACACTCAGGCGTCTGGACTGGCCCGAAAAGGAACTGACCGCGTTCTCCAACACCTTCACGGTCGAGTAAATCAGAGGCCCAGCAGTTTGCGCTGGGCCTCTACGCCTGTCGGCTTGCAGGACTTGCACAGGTGGGTCCACCCGCCATCTCCGTCCGGTCTGATCGACCAGCCGTCGGCCTTGGCCGTGTCGATCATCAAAGTGAACTGGTCGGCGTAGAAGTCCTGCCGGTGCGCGTCCCCACACCCATCACATTCGAGCAGGACCACTCCGTCTAGTGTGTTGCGCTGGATCACAGGACACCCCCCACAATGATCGCCACGATAGCGACCCCGAAGACGATGAGGGCCAACCAGTTCACGAGGATGCGAACGGGCGTCCAAGGGCGCGGTAGCGGGGCGTGTGGGGTATCAGACGCCACGGCAAGGGGACTTGACCCCCCTGCCCTAGCCTGAGCGCCGCTGCGGGGCTGCTGTGGCGTCTTCATCCACGGTCTCCCACGCTGCGCGGGCGCGGACTTTCCGTGATGGCGGATCGCTCGACGTGAGCCTCGCGGGCTTTGGCCTCGACCTCTTCGTCGGTGCGGACGTGTTCGATGGCCTTGCCGGGTTCTGCGGTGCGCCAGTCGGGCCAGTTGCGCAGTTCATTTCGGCCCTGCTTGGCGACGATGCGCACCCATGCTTCCGTAGCCACCCGGTCGAAAGTCCAGTCGGGATGCGCCGCCGAGATGGCGCGCCACAGACCATCGAGTCCGAGGATCACCACGTCGGTCCATTCAAGAGCGGCCTGTTCATGGCAGACCCCTGGATCTCCTCCGATTTCGTAGACGCTGGCGATTTCCTTGAGTTCCTTTCGGACGTGATCGGACACGCCTTCGGTGCGCGCCCCCGGGCCGAACGTGGCGCGGCTGTAGGCGGCTTGTCGGGTCAGGTGGCTTACGAAATCGTTCATGTCAGGATTCCTTCGTTTGGGCCGCAGCGCGGCGTTCGGCGTGGAAGTTCTCTCGGCGTTTCTGATCCTGTCGCAAGAACCGATCTGTCTTGGCGATCAGTTCAGCGAGCATCTCTGAGCGCGCGGCATGGTTGGGCTTCAGCCTCCACCGTTTGATCGAGCGCATGACCATCCTGCCTTGGGCTGCTTCGAGTCGGCGAAGCTGAGCCTCACAGGTGTTGCAGCAGCAGGAGTTGAGCGGGTCACAGTCGAGGCCACACCACTCACAGGTTCCCGTTAGGAGGGGCCGTTCGTTGAAGATGAGAGTCTGCATTGGGTTCCGTCCTTGTCAGAAATTCGAGTCCATATGTTGCGTCCCTGAGGCGACCGTTCCAGCGCCATGAGACCGTGGCTTCCCGGATCACTAAGTCTACCGCCGTGATCCTCACTCGCGGGCCTACTGTGCCCTTGATCCAGACGCGAGCGCCTCGGCCAAGCTGTTCCATCTATACCAGCGCCTCCACGCTCTGACGGTCGGACTCGTCCTCAAATCCATGTTTCCAAAAATGCTCTCTCGTAGCGGCACCGTGGCCCGCCATAGGGGGGCAAGTATCGCCTCGGGCAGCCGCTGCCACCCCTTCGTCATAGAGCGACCTGAGGCTGCCTGCGCGTGGCCTGCGCCAGTAATCAGATCGAGGCATCACAACCTCTCGCCAATGATGTGGTCCAAGTCTATGTAGATAGATAGGCTCCCTCCCAACCCGTAGTCAAAATGGCGGAACTGTATAAAGTCTCGCCTATCGCCTTCAGAGAAATCCGTTACGAATTTCCAGATTGCCCGACGATTTAGACCCGCTTGTCTCAAAGCCATGCAGATGACCAGAACCCGGGCCTCGTGGCTTTCGTAAAGGTCCGCTTTCCCACTCCGACCCGAGGTAGGTATGGGCATACGTTGGGACATATTCCTCAAGTCTTTGTCGCAGAGGCCGAAATCCTTCGCCAGTTCAGCCAAAGTCCATCTGTTCTTATCCATTACACCATCTCCAAGATCGTGGCTTCGTCTTTCGGATCGAGAGGATCGAACCGGCCTTTCTGGTCGCCCATTGCGTCCCAACCGGGGCGGCTCGAACGGCTGAACAATTCGAGGTAGGGACCAGCCGTCAGGGCCTCCACGCGGGCGAGGGATTCGTCAGGCTTGCGAGAGTGTTCCCGGGCCGGTTCGAGGATCACCTGACGGACGCCTGCCGACACGCGCGACGGCTTGCCCCGAGTGAACAGCAGACAGACCTCACCCTCCTGCCTGAACCACTTGCCCATCCCCATCTTCGGCGTTTCCGGGTCGCCCTTCTGGGTCTTCACCCAGATCAGGCCGAGGCTCTTGTAGGTGAACCCCCAAGCCTCGCCGAGTTCGAGCGCCTGATCGAAGTGCGATGAGATAGTCCACAGGTGCAGCACGGCGTCCTTGGTGGCGAGGTCTTGGACTGGCAGGGCCAGCAGTTCATCAAGGGTCATGGACTGATAGGGCGCGGTCTCTGTGCGGTGCGGGACGGTGCCTTGCTCGCGGTTGCTGTAGGTCTTGTAGGACCACGGCGGGTCGGCAAGGATCGTGCTGTAGTGCCACTTCTTCAGACCGGCCAGCGCGCCCTCATAGAACGCGGCCCCGGGGGCATTAGGGCAGGAATTGGCCATGCGGTCGTTGTGGCAGTTGTCGAGCGTCACCAGCCCGCAGCGTGTGCAATGGTCGGTCATACGAGGTCACTCCAATCCTCAGGTTCAGGCGTCTCAAAATGCGCCAGTATGGCGTCGGCCAGTCGCGGCGCTTTGGTAACGGTCCAGACTTTGTTCTCCCGGTTGTGGACTGACCACTCTTCGGAAGCTGGGCCACGCAGGAAGTAAAACTCCCGCGTGACCTTGCCCGTGTCGATCTGGTCCAACAGGGCCAGCGCGTCAGACAAGCCCGTCGCCATCGGGTTCATCCTCATCCGGGGAATAGACCGCCATCCCGAGGGCAGCCCGATACATATCCAGCACGGCTTCTTCCTCGGCGAGGTCGTCGGCGTCCCGCTTCCGTTCGGCGATGATCTTGCGCATGACCTTCGTGTCGTAGCCTCGGCCCTTGGCTTCGGTCATGACTTCTTTCTGGCCTTCCGCGATATCCTTCTTCTCGCCCTCAAGGTGTTCCCAGCGTTCGATGAACTGGCGCAGTTCCGCACCGGCCACGTTGTTGCTGCTGTTGTGCCCGTCTTTCGGGGTAGTTTTCTTCGGCATGGTCTAGTCCTCAGATCATGGAGTCGAGGTCATCGTCATCGTCATCGTCTTCGACCTCAGGCTCAGGTTGCGGGGATTGTTCTTGGTCGCCGACAACAACGGCATAGGCCAGTTCTTCCAGCCCGTTATTCGCCTTCAGCGCGTTCAGATCGTCGCGGTTGATCTTGATGACACGGTTGTCTTTCGGCGTGTTGGTCTCAGCCGGAAGCTGAAAGACAAACTGCATGTTGGCGTCGATGAAGTGCCAGTTGGAAGTCAGCCGGAAAGTCTTGTCGCAGAAGACGATCCCATAGGGGCCTCGCCCTTGGGGAACTGCCGCAGGGGCAGGGCCTTTGGCGAATAGAGGCTGACCGATCTTGTAGGGTGAGGTCTCGGCGATCCACGCGACCATCTCCTCTGCCGTGTCGAAAGCGCGTCCGGTTTTGAGGTCGATCACCGCGCCTTCGTCCATGAGCAAGGCGTCACCGCAGGTCAGAAAAGGGTCTGACAGCCCGAGGGTGATCGGCATGGCAAAGAGGGAATCTTCCTCGACCTTAAAGCCCACGACGATCAGCAGATGGGGAACTGCCGCGCAACGCAGGGCGACGTTCGAGACGGGGATAATGGTTGTCGTTTTCATTCGGTTTCCTCATCGGGGTAATAAATCTGGATCAGGTGGTCGATCTGGAATTTTATGATCTTGCTCACGAAAGCATCGTCACATTTTCCAGAGCGCAACGCCCAATCATGGAGGCTGCAAAGCACCGCAAACTCAGGGCCTTTGGTGTTGTTGGCGGGGATGAAGACCTTGGGCGGGAGGACGTTTATCCCTTGGCGCGCGCCATACTTCTCGATCAGGTCCACCCGAATATCGACAATGTGGATCGCCTTCCGAAGATCGTCGGCCCCGCCTTTCAGTTCGTGCCGCATGACATACTTCAGGATCGACAAGCACTCGCCGTCGTATTCGTTGGCATGGGCAATCTCGAAGGGGTCGTAGACAAACCCCTTGTAGTGATTACCGCCTATCTGGATCTCTTTGGATTGCATGACGCTTATTCCTCTGTCCATCGCACGGAGTCATCCCGGTTCCGGCATTCGTTTGTCCACGGACAGTAGATGACCGCGTTGTCAGGGACGTGGTTCTTGCAGACGGTGTTGACGGAACCCGGCTCTTGCTGTTCCAGCGGGTTCGCCGGGTCGTTCATGAAGACCTCACGGTAGGGGTAGAAGGTCTGAATGCCGCCCGCCAGACAACGAACACACTGGCATCGCTGGTGAGCCGCCACGTCGTAGAACAACGGGCGTCCATCGGCTCGGGCGGGCGGCAGGGGTGGGTCTTGTTTCGTCATTCCAAATCGCCCACGCCAAATTTGTCATTCTCAGGCACGAGAAGCGCGGCCTCGAACGCCTTGTGTTCCCGCGTGGTCGATCCTTCCGGCATGGGGAGTCCATCCGCCGCGTCACAACCTGCATCAAGCAGCATCGTCCGCAAGACGTCCATCTCCTGACGCGAGAATGTGTGGGCTGCGAGGCGATAGTCCACGAAAGCCTCGTAGACATGGGGCATCCACCCGTGGACCATTTCGAGCATCACTTCGGCGTAGGCACGGATCTCATACTGCGCATGGGGGTCCGCGCGCAGCGACAGGAAGTGCAGCAGGTTGTGCAAGTCGATCTTCCAGTAGAACTCCGTGTAGGTGGAGAGTGGCAGATTGATTCGGGCCAATTCCTTCGCCAGATCATAGATCGAGATGAACCCCTCGTAGTCCGCGAACGCGAGGTCCGCACCGTGGCGAAACGCGGCCTGAACTTCGTTGGCTTGGGCGGTCGTCAGGAACTCGGCACGGCCCTGCTTGTTGTTCTCCGACTGCTTGGCGATCTTGGCTTTGCGCGGCACATAGAACTCGCGCGGCAGTTCGGTGTAGCGACCCGAGATCTCATTGATATTGGCCGTCCGGTGCCTGATCCACTGACGCGCCACGAAGATCGGCATCTTCACATGAACCTTGACCTCGGCCATCTCGTAGGGAGTCGTGTGGCGGTGGCGCATGAGGTAGCGCAGCAGGGCGCGGTCCTTCGCGGGCGTGTCCGTGCCGAGGCCGTAGCTGACCCGGGCAGCCTGCACGATGGCGGCTTCGTCGCCCATGTAGTCGATCACGCGGACGTGTCCGTGGTCGAGGACGGGGTGCATTGTTCCAAGATGGCGGTCCATGAAAGCAGAGGACGCGCGCTTGAGCATGTGGGAATCGGTCATGGGGTAACTCACTTTGTCAAGGATTGGGGGTGCCCCTGACCCCCGGGAGGGTGGGGTCAGGGGCGTATCCAGCAGCGACCGGGTGGGGAGGGACTCTCGCTGCTGAAACTCAGTGTCTGGTTGCTCCCGGCTGGGGTCGGGCCTCGCTCATGATGCGGGCGAGGTTACGGGCTGCTTCGTTTCGCCCGTAGGATGCGGTTACGCCTTCCAGCAAGGACTTCAGAGGACAACCCGCAAGCAGAGCCTGCACAACAAGCGCGTTTGCCAAGTCGAAGGTCACATGGACTTCTGCGGGCACAGGATGCTTCTCCGGGTTGCCCGCGTAGAGGGAATGGGCCAGTGCGATATGTGCCTTAGCCATGCAATTCGAGCAGGCTGGATCGCCACATATCTCGACGTGGAGTTCTGTGTTACGGTCGGTCATCATGCAGTATCCCTTGTCAGGTGTTGTCAACCACGGATATGCTATCCAGCTTGGTCGGTCAAGTCGGTATCAGAAGGCCGAGTAGTCGGGGCCAACATGGCCACCGGGTTGGTGCCGGTCACGAAACTTCGGGGATGAATCGACGGTCATGGAGACCTGAACTTGCACCGTCACCTTGCACTGAGGCAAGGCTTCCAGAGCGTCGATCATGACGTTCATCGCTTCCTTCAGGGACGACACTTCCCATCGTAGCATCTTGTCGCCAGCGAGAGGCCCGTCAAAGGCGATGACCTCGACCTTGGATATGTCGATGCGAGGGTTGTCCATCTGCGCTTCGGCCATCCATTTCAGGAGGTCCGACAGCGGGGACTCGGCGTCCATCGTGTGTGCATTTTTGGTCATCGGGTTTTTCCTCCTGTCAGGGATGAGGGCACTTGCGAGGGAGGGGCAGCATGTCCCGGGGATGCCTTGTCCCCCAGCCTGCGCTTGTGCCGGGGTAAGCCCCGCCCTCGGAAGTGCCCCGGGCCGAAGCCCGGGGGGTAGGGGTTCAGGCGACGAGGTTCAGCAGCTTGCCGCCCGCCCGCTCCATGTTGACCCGCGCGTCTTGGTGCGGGATCGTCTTGGCGTGTGCCGTGACCGCCGTGGTCGCATCCCAGAGGGACTCGATGGGGCGGCTCTCTTCCCGCTCATGCGCGGCCTTGATTGCCACGACTTCGCTCCTGTTGAACCGGGACGCGAGGAAGGCGTCGAGGTCGTCGTCCACCCGCTTCTGTTGGGCCAGCAGGATGGTGGCTTCGATGGGCGCAGCCGCCGAGTTCGAGTATTCCATGAGGACGGGGGTGATTTCCTCCATCCAACGATCCGGCGCGCTGGCAGTGTGCCGCAGCCGCATCTCGGAAAACTCCTGCACACCCCAGACGATCCGGTTCATGCAGACATAATCG